>Ga0123355_10011415_pt1 | contig 13691 bp, 9 predicted proteins | sample TergutEmb28metaG_3_FD_89872 | JGI IMG/M metagenome (GOLD analysis project Ga0123355, IMG submission 89872) | Embiratermes neotenicus P1 segment gut microbial communities from Petit-Saut dam, French Guiana - Emb289 P1 | ecosystem: Host-associated > Arthropoda: Insects > Digestive system > Gut ...
GGGGGACGAGCTTTTTCTGGCCCCCCTGCTCAAATCTTTCCCTCTTGGAGGCCCCCCCCACCACCCCAACAATTGCGGGAAAACCAAAACCCCCCCCCCCCCCCCCCAAACTGGTTTCACATAAACCTTCAAAAACGTGGTACCCCCCTGGCAAGGTGATTATGCTACTTTAATTAACTAATTAAAAAAAGATCAAGGTCAGCAAGTAAACTGGAATACGAACTGTGTTGAATAAAGAACACTGATGTGGATTACTCCTTATAACGAAAGAGGAGTGGATATGATGATTTAATGCCGATAAACTTATGACACATTCATTATTACCACACTATACTAAAACACTTATATTATCAATATGTGGTCCACAACACTACCATTACAGAACCCACAGTATCACATACCGCACACAATTACACACTCAAACCTACAATAGTATGCAGCATATGCATCTGAAAACACACACCGCCATAACAAACACAACCTTACTTACAACTGCGAATGATATGAAGAATGAGAAGTAACATAAGTACTACAAAAGACACAGGCAGAGGCCATGTAACTCATTTACAACACAAGGCTGCTAATTATGCAGCCTCGGGGAATAATATATATATACAATTTACAAAAGGGAAATGACCGTCTTTAAAGGGAAGAACATATTGAAGATTCCTACAATTTGATACATTATTAAAACTGGACTGGATGAGGGTTGCCATACTCCACTTCTAACACATTTGAAAATGTATGCACATTTGCTTATCTACAAATCCTAGCAATGGTGCTAAAACTGGTTCACAGTTACCATGACACTTGAGTGTTGAACTGTTGCTAGGATATGTGGAAAACATACTACCTACAGCAGGCCTGGTGAACCTTTTAAAGGGTGCATGCCAAAATGGTCTATAAATTTTGAAGAAATTCCTTTGTGTGCCCATGGAAATTTCGAAGAGCAAAATAAGGTCTTAGAATCTTCCATAATAATTATTAATTACTGCATTATTATTCTTGCACATTATAATTATAATTGTATAATTCATACTATAATTATTATCTTTCTAACACAGGTCTCCTTGAGGCATGCTATAAGGAGGAAAATGTGGAAGTAACTGGAGTTGCTACTACCTCCTGTTTGAAAAGAAGATTGTGAAACATTTTGTCCAATGTCACATATTCACCCAGTCACCGCCAGGCCGGTGCCCCAGTGATATATCCAGTCAACACTTCGCACTGCTCCCGATTTGGATAAAAATGTTTCACTGACGGTGCTATTTGGTAACAACAGTATCTCAAATACAATCTCTACGCAGTCAGATACGTGTTTATATACACATGTTCTTCACTATACAGACATTCTAGCTGGGGAAAAGAAATAAAAAGAAAATTGGGACAGCAGTTAATGCCGTACGCCAAGGCAATCTCTCCGTGTGCCATTTTGGGCAGGCGTACCACAGGTTCATCACCCCTGACCTAGAGCATGGGATTAGCATGTTTGGCACAAGGAATTTAAACACTACAAAACCTTTTAATTTCCTAATATGCACATGGATTCAGAATGTGACACGAACTGCGTTATATGCAGACCAAGAATACAATCTCTCATTCACACAAAAAAAAAAGTATGTCAATTGTCCAATCTAAAAGAAAACTGCAACAGACCAACATTGTTTTTAAATCTTCAATATCAAAATTCATGAACATCTGCCAGTCATTCTCAGGTTCTTAAGTGAGTACAGTCGCAGGGACACAAGTGCCTCTAAAAATTGGACAATGCAAGTATTCATTTAGAAATGCGTAAGTCTAAGATGTTATGGAAGCATTAAATGAAAGAAGAAATTTATAATTGCTCATACCCAGAATGCAGACTTTCTGAAGATTCAACTAAGAGTTGAGGAAATCAAGTTCAATTTTTATAAGTTATAAACTCATTATGACATTAATTCGACCACACTGCATAACAAACTGTACAGTAATGAACAGCACAATTTAAGTATGTTACTTTACAAAAGTGAACTGTTGATGTTATATATCACTGGTGATGGATGTCTGAATGAGTATGCAGTATTGGGGCAATGACAGTGACATGAAAGAGTGAGGTAGTTGGAGAAAAACCCGTCCCAGTGCCATTTTTGTCCACCGTCCACACCTCTGTGGCTAGAGGCTGATACAATTTTGTAAAAGTAAGCTAACAAGAATGCCAACCACATGACATAATTATGAAACTGAGTTTGAAAGAGTGTAATCTGCACATTCATTCTTAGTTTGTCTATGTTCTTATGTATTTACTGTTTGGCATAAAATGAGCAAACACTGTCTGATTCCTGTAACAGGATTTTACACTATTCACAAACACCCAGCCCCAAAGACAGATGGAAGAGAGGGGGAGTGGGGGGGAAGAGGATTTACATGAAAATGTACACAACACATATCTCTCTCTCGTTGTTGAAAGTGGAGTGGCTACAACTAGAAATGAAACTTACACTTCACAAATAGTTTCAAACATCTCAAAACTTACAGAAAAAGCAACATCTCATTACCTCAAAAAGCCAGTGATGTATCAACATGAACTGCAATCATTATAATGGCCTGTATCTGGCTCATTAAGTTACCTGCTACACCTTTTGCAGAATTCAAAAGCACGAACACAAAAAATATATAACTAGTGATTACATTATGCGCAGAAAATTATCACCAGTTAAGTCACGAACTACCCATCTTTACTCACACTATCTGCCAAAAATCCCTGCAGGGATTTAAAAAAAACCTATTATACCATGAAGAATGAATTACACTACATATCAGCTGTGATCAAAAAAAAATTACTGCACAAAAGTTAGCACAAGTCTCAACTATTTAAGATATCCAGCTTCCAAAAACAGTACAAACGAAAGATCTGTGGCAAGGGTCTATGGCCCATTTCAAAGTGTGGACCGTGTCATTCATAACATACCATCCATACTTCATTTCTACTGACATACTGCTTTACATACACATACAGAAATGGAATGTGAGAACATTGAAAGATTCTGCCTACTGCTAGAGATAGGTCATGTGAAGGCTAGAATGAAAATGATTAAAAAGACATACCAGTCACACAAAATCTACTTTCTCTCCACAGTACTTGTGACCTGATATGTCATATCTTTTGTACATACTAGAGGCCATCAGAACAATAACAGGTCTTGAAGCCAACATGTCTGCTGTATGTCCTGGCACTGGAAGAATATTTATCCAGATGTACTGTACCCTAAATATATGAATTGCAAACTGTTCGAACAGTTGAGATTGCATGTCTTCCGAATGTGACGCCATGTACTCCAACAGATAAGTAACAACATTTTGGAGGAACCACCACCACCACCACCACCACCACCACCACCACCACCACCTCCTCCTCCTCCTCCTCCTCCTCCTACCCTTAAGATGAAGTAAACACATACCTCCTACATGCTGGTACCTGCCTATCAGTTCATACAAAGTCATAGCACAGAAGCCCCACAATCTTTAACTGTCATGACAAACTCAAATATCGTAAACTGATTAGCCTCTTGCATTCATTCCAAAGGGAAAGTGTTTCACGCAATATGCAAACACAGAAAACAAAGTAAAGTGTAGTCATATCACTGTTTATGTCACTGTGGCAACACCACTTAATGATGTTTATTTATATAAAGTTAATTACTATTAAACAGCATTTGAAAACACAATATCATGAGGTGCAGCAGACTGGCAGTAATAAGAGACACAACTGTAACAGCAGTAAACTGGCTCATAAACTCAAATTTCAAGAATATTTGTACATATTTACTACATGAATGAAACATTTTCTCTCCGCATTTACAGAGGCTTTTGTTCAGTATTTTGTGTCACAGTGTTTACACTTGATCACAAATAGCAGGTGTCATTAGAACCACATGAGTTTGTAAAGAAGAAATCTGGACGAACTACAGCAGTCCTGATGTTCGAGATTAATTAAGACCAACAAAACCATCATTGATATCGGAGCCCATTTTCAACGTAAAATGCGTATTTGGTTCCAAGAACTTACAAAATACCGATAATAAAACATAAAATAGCCTCCAAAGTGCAAAAAGTATAAACAGCTTATTTTTATACAAACACACTTTTTTGAAAAAATAAAATATGTTAAATAACTCATGGCCAAGTAGCACTCCATAAAAGAAGAAAGCAATAAACCGCACTTCACGAATGGCAGCGATCAACTGATCTGCACAATACCAGGAGACTGGAGTAAACCAATCTGACTGGCATGTGGTCTCACCCCAATTTGTCACAAGCCACAAAAAGTAGCAACAATAGTACTGAAATGGGTGAATGCCAATGGTCAAGATCTCAAAAACTGAGGTTCAAAAACATCACACATCTTGCTCATAAAGACATGCAACTGAACTAAACCTTGTAAGAACTGGCAACCCTGAGTTTGGGCAAATCCAGGATTATAAAGGAAGATTTGCTTCTAAAGCAGGACAGGTTAAAGCATCATGGAAAATGTGGCCTCATACCACAAAGACTAGAGTCATATGCATCCAACTGAATGCACCAGCATACAGCACATCAAGCACTACAGACAAACACTGCTAAGAGCAAATATGCTACCAGTTTATATATATATATATATATATATATATAAATCATTTAGCTGCCGTACTAAAGGGCAAGGATAGATCAGGGCTAATCATCTTGACATGCACATATCATCAGCTCAACACACATTCCAAACAATACACAACTTCAGTACCAACAAATTGTCAACTGATGCTTCATCCCCACACTAAATTACAAGTGCCAGTAGTCCTCAAATCTTCCAAACACCATGTATGACATTCACAAAATCAACACTTTTAATACATCTGAACCTCATTATAGAGCACATAACAATATCACTTTCAATCCAGTAACACTAACTTTGGGTTCTGATTACCATAATTCTAAAATTTTCAGTGCATAACACAGCTGCTTGTAACAGGTCCCCTTTCAGTCTCCTGAAGTACATTATAATGGCTTACTGCTCAAACATACAATACCACAGCTCGTTTCCCTTTGAAATACATCTTATTAGTTAAATTAACAACAGAGTTACTAGACACTATTTTGAATTACTAACTAGAAGAGGTACATGATGTGGCAAACTAGAATGAAGAGAAACTAGTGTGCATGACTTCTTACCAATCCTTTCCACCAACATATTTCATTTCCTAACATCCTATATAAAAACACAACATGTTTAACATGGAATTCCAGACTAATGAATACTACAGTAATCAAGTACATGGAAGTAATCTTTAATCAGGTATGCTTGTTCCAACTTAGTAGACTGCTTCATGCACTTTCCATGCAAAGAGGTTTTTATGCTCTTCAAAAACATTCTGATTACACATAATTTAAAATACTCGATGAAGAGTGATCAAAAATATTGTGGCTCCAGTGTGGAAAACTGCTAATACATGTGCATAACCTGCCATCAGAAAAATACAACAAACTATGTTCTCATTTTCACCTGGGTTGTTACTCTATGATATGAACAATCAACAACCACAGACAACAGTCTCCCACAAACATGAATGCATAATTTCATTCATGATTTACTTTGCAGTGAAATAGCATTAGTATATATGAGAAACCATAAGTGATTCCAATTACCTCTGAGATGGGAGGAACAATCATATTCTATGGATTATAATGGAGTGGGAAGCCAGACTGAACACAGTCCAACATATGTAAAGATAACAAGAAACATAAAATTACAAGTACAGATATATCTAACAAGGGTGAAGAGATGCTAACAGCATAAACCCACACGCATTACACTGCCACTGAACAACCCATTAAGCAGAACTTTTAACACAGCTTACGAACTTTCATATTTAGTGCACAGTGTATTCAAAGACCAGGAAATAAACCAAACGGACATTTAAAAAAAAAACAGTTTTTGCCCATTAGGCCCAACTGAGTAGGTTTTAACCTTAATTTTAGCCTGAGGACTGGGACTGACCCTGTCCCCAAAATATAAAGTAAATGATTCCAAACATGACACACCATCATCAGAATCCAATACAACCGATATCTCTTGTCCTGTGGTACATAGGTCCTATTTAAAATCGTTCTGGTTATTGCCTACCACCACTTACAGTCTCACATAATGCACAGGTAGCAGATTTTAAAATTTCTGCAGAGTGTAAACCCCAGCTGGAGGCACTGTGATGATGGATTAATGTATAGAACAGATATTCATTCAGGGACTGAAGTTATGAGTGTTCAAAATATATAATTTCATAAAATTTACTCGTTGTTACGTCCAACAGATACCAGTGTTACAGTAAGTGAAAACACTGTGATATCTTGTCATTACAGAATGTAACTACTAGCACCACTTGGATCTCTTTAGGAGATGAGATGGCCCACTCCATACAATAACTGGCTACGGACAATAAAATCATGGTTAATTCCTGATTGAGGCAGACTGGTCTCTGCAATGCATCAGCAACAGCTCCAGGCACACCTAGCCTCCTACCTGTTGGGTAGCAGGCACACTAAAGTAGGTGCAGAGTGAACCTGACCACTCACCTATATCATCTGCCAAGGTTAAGAAGGTATAAAACTACACCTCAACTTTCCCACACATATTCACATTGCAGAGACTAGGAACAATTTACCTTTGCATAGGATTTCATTACAGTGGAAAATTTAAAAAAGGAGACCATCACAAAAGCAGTACAGTAAATGTGCAGAGAAGAGCACATCCATGTTACTCGTAACCACTGTATAACAAAAATGGAAAATTAAAATGCTCCGACATTCTCAGATGCTCCATTACAGTTGACAGCTGTAACAATCCAGTGCAGATCTGGAACCTCATCGATCTCATACACAACCAATTTTGAACATTCCCTTGTCTGACAGCTTTTGACATTCTTAAGGTTTTAAAAACTGACCGGTAAGATTTTATTTTACTGCATTATACCACATACATCACACAACTGAAATGGCTGCAGGCTTGCAATTCTGTATTCCAACAAAATGTGGATTCCACAAGATGGTTTCAGGTGCTCCATGAATTAGTTTTCCATATGTATCTCTTTTCCCTCCCATTCGTGCTATATGTCCCATGTATCTCACACTCCAGCACCTGATCATCCTGATCATACTTGGTCCCTCATCACAAAGTTTTCTGCAGTCTCCTGCCACTTTTTCCCTCTTAGGTCCAAAGAGTGTACTCAGCATTCTTTGCTCAAACAGCCTCAGCCCAGACTCTTAGCTCAATAAAAGAGACCAGCTGTCAGGCTCATACAAAACAACAGACAAAATGAACTGAATGCTAGAAAATTTAGTCTGTTCGTACAACAGGTCATTAACCATGACAACTTTTCATGAATGAATGTGAAATCAGTTAATAAAATATTTACACTGGCCGGGTTCAGTTAGCTAATATAGGAATTAGCAGCTGACTATAAACAATCCTAATTCTTAAGTCACATACTGTCTGCAAACACCATTAACTGCTTGGAGAAAGTCATTTTTTCTCCTCTGTCTAGAGTCAGTCAACAACTTATTTAGATCCTGTCCCTCCCACTATACACATTTTAATTGTAATATCAACAGAGGTGTTAGAACAGCAATGTCCTTTACAATATTTAAAATTATTCTTCAAAAACTTACAAAAAGTCCACTTGCAATGGTTTATTTCCAATCCGAACAAAACAATTGGTTGTTACAAAATATGTCCAAAATAGCTTCCCTCTACGTGATACTCAGACAATGGATTGTTACACCCAAACACCTTTGCAGTACAAGATTGTATATGCTAAACAAAATCATACCATGCCACTTAAAGAAACAATGAGTGCATATTTATTAATATAAATTTATAAATGTGGAAGGCACTCATCGCCAGCATCACATTAAAAAAAAAATAAAATAAAAATAAAAAAAAAAAAAGAGGGAGGATCAGTACCCATACAAACAGAAGGTATGTATATGTTAGACATCCGTCATTCTGGAATGAACTACATTTGCAGATTTGTATTACGTTGCACTTTGTCCACTGTCTGAGATGTATATGAAACACACACAGGGGTTTGTTCTATTTTCATCTTCAGGCGACTCACTGCTTATTAAACGTCCTTTCTTTTAATAGTGGCAGTGGTTAGGATTGAACCAGGAACCCTTTGAATACTGCAGCAGTATAATGACCCATGACTCATCAGGATGACCTGGAAATGGTTGTTATTATAATTTACGTCATGGTAATTGTGCAATTACTTTTTATCCTTTGCACAGTCAGTTACAAGGAGCCTGTGTCTCAGCCTGACTTGCTGATAACCTGTTCCGTACTGCCAAATAGTTTCCTACAAACCCTATTATCTTCCTTGTGGACAACTGCAGCTTTATTCCATTACACTCAAAAAATGTCCTGTAGCATATCAAACACATCTCAATCAGCAGACAAGGTCCAAAATAATACTGATGTAATAAACCAACCAGCCAAAAATCTTTACAAATCATTACGTTTACAGCACTGTTACACCACAAAACAGACAAAAGTCTGTCAACAGATTCATTTCTATACAAAAACGCAGTTTAAAATAAAGACTAGATTTAACTGTTTAAGCACAGAGCTTCAGTTAGGAAGCATTTACATCCCATTCATAAAGATAATGGATTCAAGATCCTCAAATAAATTACTCACACCAGCTGCACACAGAAAGAACCATATGAAATCCAGGGGCAGGTGATACTGTGAGCACAGTACAAATGCAATTTGATACACACCACTGATATTACTATTGGAATGACTCCACACACCAGCAACATTAGTGTAAGGACTTCACATACCCAACTTAAGGACCTCTCTATGTATGTACTACGATCCCTCCTTTTTACTTACAGAACAGCGATGAAGCTGCCAACAATTATACCATTGCACTCCGACTTCACTAGTTATTTTTGTATCATTGTTCTTCCATTACAGAGGTAAGATGGCAATGGAAACCAATAAGTTCAATTCTACAGAACTTGCTAATAACAACAGTTCACTGTTAACACTTACCAAAAGAAATAAATTAAGAAGAGTCCTGGCTCTCTGTACACAAGCTGTCAGACACAACTGTCAAACGCTGTCTTTGAGGGGCCAGTGTATGACATTGGTTGTGCATTGTCAACAAGAGTTGATCGCATTCCAGATGGTAGAGATGATCCTGTAGCATTTGTCTCACGTTCAGCATTACTAATCATTTCCTGCTGTGAAGCCCTACACATATAACGAATCATTTTAAAAGTTAAAAATTATGTGAAAGTCAAGTGTTTTTTGGAGGCAATGAAACATTTCATATCAGGCTGCACTAACTCACAAATGAGAGCACTCAAAAATGGATAAAGAGTAACTCTAAGTTAAGAATAAAATCTAATTCCTGTTTTTCTAAAATGTATTCCTTTCTTGGGATGGTATTTTGTGAAGTACCACACCGTTACTCACATTAATGCAATTTCTAAAATAATAACCAGCACATGGATTACATCACAAACTGTACAAAACAATAGGATCATCAGACATGGATGCTGCCCCATATTCAAATTTCCCACAGTTTTCAAAGATATGAAAGCAGGTTTAAAAATGGATGTGTGGTCCCATTAAAAATTAAGGAAATAATAAGAACTACTGAATGCATAACAAATCAGCTAGGTGTGGTAAAGTTATGTCTTCTTTTATGTACAAGGATAAAGGCACTACACAACCCCCCATTTCTGCAAGACTAATAATGTGACAATACATACATAATCCTTATTCTGCAGGAGTCATGACTACCTGTAAACATTACATGATCAATGTTTGTCTCAAATTACTGTACTTACCTACATGTAAAATGAGAATTTCTTGCTAATTCAGCACCTCAACAATGGGGTCACCTTATAACCGTACAAAAAGTTAAACTAATTCCATATTTTTGTGATCAATCAGAGCAAACCGATCACAAAATTCAACTCCTTATCAATCTTGTCACTCTTATAATGCAATTATAAGACTGGTGCATATCCATACGAGGACACAATCATGCTCTCTCTGGGTGAATAACCATGTAACATGTAAAACACACAGTGATAATTAACATTCATTCATCTAGTGAAAGAGCCATTATTTGCTTGAAGCTTTATGCAGGCACAAATCCAGTACTGTACTGGGCTGTTCACATCATTCATGCATAAAACATGGTTCAAACAAACATGCTGACATTTACAATAAAGAGTCTTGGTACCAGCAATTCCCAAACATTTCTTTTTTCAAGGCCCCTGAAAACTGTAAGAACCTTGGCAGGTGACGTAATGAGCATAATCCTGCACTACAGACATTCACATCTCCTAAGTGTTTCTGAAAACTACATGAAACACAAAGTTTAATAGAACAAAATATGACAACCAATAAAAAGAAATAAAAAGTAGCACAAACAAAAAACAAATGTTTTATTGTGATGGACCACCTAAATGAAGTTCAAAGTCCAAACTCTGGGAACCTCTGTTTTTTGCTTTATAGACAACGTGCCAAACATGCAAATATCTGAATATCACAGTCTTCCAGGATATGACACTCTGCTGGCTAGTACAGGGCCTCGATCATCAGGGAGGTGCTCAAGAGTGAGCTCCATCCCAACAGCATGATCAGGGAGAATGGCCTGATCCAGATCAGCAACGACAACTCTCACTCCCTGCAGGAACAGAGAAGAATTCCCCAGGAGGGCACACAACAGTAACATTCCAGCCCTTGTCATGGCTCACAGATAGGGGTTCTCCTTCCTCTTCACTTTCTTCTGTTAGCTCTCTCTCCTTATTCTCTTTTCTTTGTCATTAGTCAGGTATTCTTCCTCACAGTCTCTTCATTTGCCCCTTCCTACCGCGGTGGCACAGTGGTTAAGGTGCTGTGCTACAAATCGGAAGGTCGCTGGTTCGATCCCAGCTGGTGTCAGTGGATTTTTCATTGGCATAAAATTCTTCTGATTGCACTATGGCCCTGGGGTCGACTCAGCCTCTAAACAGAAATGAGTACCAGGAACATTTCTTGGGGGTAAAGGCGGCCGGTGCGTGTAAGGCTGACAACCTACCACCATACTGTGCCGTTGTCACGAAATCTGGGAACCTTAACTTCCTGGAACCCTCAGGGCCTGTCCAGGCCTGTAACGGGACTGCTTTACCTTTACAACTGATGTACTATTTTTTTCCTTGCAGTGGGAAGACTATTCACAATTCTGCAAGCTCCATGGCACCGCTCCTCCTACCAGTTCACTGTGCCTGCCACCTAACCCATATAATGCAACCAATTCTCCCAGCACCTTATTCTTTGACTATCCTCAGAATGGAGGGCGAAAGATCTCCTTGAAATGTCAGTAAAAAAATTACCAATCAACATGTCCCAGAAGACTGTCATATTCATCAGCAATGTTTTGAAAATCTCAAATCACACAATATACACACTAACAGAAAATGTGTAACATATTTGTACAGTTTAAAAGCCATTCATCCTTATTACAGCCACCATGTGGTATCTTAAATCATTTTCTACTTGTGTTACAGTAAAACTGTTTCTGCTGTCAGTCTTCTTGCACAATCAGCCACTTGCTAATGGAGTTGGTATCCAGTATTTCAGAGACAGTGTTTGCCTCCATCATCAGGACTGACACAGCTGCCTGGTGTATTCATACACCTACAGTTGCTTTCAGAGCCCACTGTCCTGTCCACATAAGGCCCTTACAACTCACATCAACACCTGGCAGTGAAGGCAGACATGTCTATGTAACACTGGATATCAACTCCATTTTTAATAGGCTAATAATCTCAGAAGACTTAATTTTATGGTCATCACGAAAGCTGAAAATCATATACAAAGGTTTACTACAAGGTGCAAGAGCAAAATCAGAGAAACTACTGTCTGAAATTGTAATACAAAGCACACATTACAGAACCCCACAGTTTAGCACAGAACGCATGCACAGCAATGTAATAGCTGAGTTAGTATTTGCCTCAAGTGAGTGTATTAATAGGCCTAAGTTGGGCGCCAGACATCAGGATCATCCATGAGTGTAGTGTTATGATCTGCATGTGGTGTTGTGGCTGGTGGCGATGCCATGGCTGCCATGTCTTGACGAGACCCCCTGCAGGGGATACACATAATTCAACTGAAATTTATCCGTCACCACTAAACAAACACAACAGTGCACTCACACTGCAACCCAAACCCATACACAAACACATTATTAAGATAAGAACACAGCAAAAAAAAAAAAAAACCCAATTTTACACTCAATCTCATACATCACAAAAAAGCTGTAAATTGTTTGAAGTGCGTTAATAGTGTAATGACTATAATATCATTCACCTTTATTGTTAAAAGTCATTCACACTCACTCCTTACTGATCAAATGTATCTTGTACTGAATTCTGCAACTATGTGCAGTCTGACAGCAACTAACCCTTAGCACCAGTCACTAACATTGCACCCACCATGAGAAGACACATTAATTCTGATTGGCTATTGATGAAATCATGATATGATGTTGGACAAGAATTATGGGACCCTCATCACGTCACGAAAGAATCCACCAATTTACAAAAGTATGAATGTAGATCTCAAGACACTTTTTATATACCGCCGCTCACTACAATGATTGAAGTATGGCACCATGAAGAAGGCAATGCAATCAACAACCAATGCCATATTTCTGCCATAACTGGGACAGTTCTGTTGCTCTATATTTTAAATGTTTAATTTCACTAAAATCCCCCCACATTTTTAAAGATGCTTGCTGTCAGTACATCCAGCAGTGATTGGATGCAAGGTTCAGTCTCTTCATGTAAAGTCAGTCGTAACGGTTCAGTTACAAAAGAGTTTCCATGAAGCAGATCAGATATACCTTTTGTACACAGTGCACAACAAAGAAAGGCAGTGAGAATTCTCCAAGTCATCAGCACAAAACAAAGCCAACTGATCTTCTAAACTTCCCAGGTATTCTGATCTACTTGCTGAACTGTCCAAGTTTCAGCACCATACACAGCTATGCTTCAAATGTAGCATTATACTAGTTTCTTCCTCAAATTTAAGTCCAATCTTCTTGTTGAATACCATTTTTGCCATGACAATCCTGGATTCAATATCACATGTACATCTTGCATCATTTGATATCAGCTACCCAAAATTTCACTACCACATTCACAACAGCCAACAACAGATCCCTGTCCTGACAAAGCAAATCCAATTCTCATCCTTTTACCACATTTCTTCACCATCCATTTTAATAATACCTTTCCATACACAGGATCCATATTTTACTTGACAAGTTCCAATTATCACTTCCCACCACCACTCCTAAACTCATGTGTCACCTACTCAGGCGTACAGGAGACACCATATTATAAATAGATGTAATAACTGAAATGCAAGGGCTTGATGCTAAAAATCCAGACAACTCAGAAGACAACAGTTCAGCAAGGACATCAAGAAGTGACCAACCTGGCAGGTCACAAGAAATCAAGAAGGAAAGATATGAGAAGATAGACAAGACTGGAAAATACTTTCCAAAAATGGGGTGGGGTGTGGGGGGAGATCTGAAAAAAAAAAAAAGACGTGTATTCTGTAAGAGTGTGTTTTTTATGAAAGTTATTTTTCTCCCTCTTTGTAGTGTTGTTTTAGA
>Ga0123355_10011416_pt1 | contig 13690 bp, 8 predicted proteins | sample TergutEmb28metaG_3_FD_89872 | JGI IMG/M metagenome (GOLD analysis project Ga0123355, IMG submission 89872) | Embiratermes neotenicus P1 segment gut microbial communities from Petit-Saut dam, French Guiana - Emb289 P1 | ecosystem: Host-associated > Arthropoda: Insects > Digestive system > Gut ...
GCCACGCATTCGGGTTTGTGCTCGCGGACGGCCTCGACGATGGCGTCGGCAGCAATGTCCACGCCAAGGTCAATGACCTCGATGCCTTTGCCTTCCAGCATCATGCGCACAAGGTTTTTGCCAATGTCGTGCAGGTCGCCTTTGACGGTGCAGAGCACGCATTTGCCAATCACGCTGGTTGCGCTGTCGAGGTGCGGTTTGAGCAGCGCGGTACCCATGTTCATGGCGCGCGCGGCGATGAGTACCTCGGGCACAAACACCTCGTTGTTGCGGAACTTGGTGGCGATGACGTCCATGCCGGGCATCATGCCTTGTTGCAGAATGTCATTGGCGGGTACGCCGTCGGCCAGGGCTTGCTCAACCAGTTGGGTGACGATTTTTGCTTTGCCTTTTTGCAGGTTTTCGCTGATTTCGGTGAGGATTTGCATGTGGGTTCTCCTTGTATCGTTAATAATTTTGTGTCATTTCCATCGCAATTTCCGCCCAACGAATCAAGTTGCGTGGGTTACCGTTTACGGTGCTGATGTCCTTGAGGGTGATATCTAGGCCTTTCACATCATTGCGTTTGCAGGCTTGCAAAATTTCGCCAAGCTCGCTGCGCAGGGCGGCTTCGTCTAAGCTTGGCACGGCGACGGCTGCGGGGTTGGGCTTGCTGCTGAACACATACTTGTTGCCAATCACTTCGGCTGAAATATTTACATCCGCCCATGGGGTCACGCCGATTTTGCGCAGCTTTGCGCCGAATGTGGCTTCAAGCAGGTCGATTTTTGTGTGCAGGGGCTCGCAGCAGCCGTAGTATACCAGCCCGCAGGTGCCCACGGTGCGCTTTTGGTATTCCAAGTCGAACGCTTGGTGCATGTCGCGGCTGACGCTGCCGAAAATCTGCGCCATGCCGCGCCCCCAGATGTGTGCGCGGGTGGCGTGTTGGCCGTCCACGGCGGGCAGGTCTTGGGTCAACGAGGGGGTGCAGTGCAGGCCGTAGCCCTCGCGGTCAAGTGCGCCAAGTGCCTCGCGTTGGTCGAGCTCGGCGACTTTGCATTGCGTGATTTTCTCGATAATCGCGTGGCTGTGCTCGGGGCGGTCGGCGAGGTCAATGAGAATGGGCATCACGCCGCGGTAGCGTGCGATGTCGTCCCAGCTGGCGAGGTACAGCGAGCTCATGCCGGTGATGCGCACGGGCAGGATATCGCCAAGCACAGTGCCGATTTTTGTGTAGCTGGCCTGCGTGGCGGCTTCGTTGTAAGTGAGCACGGGCGGGGTAATGATGTTAGGCGAGTCTTCGTCTTCCAGTTGGTCAACAAAGCTGTGCGAGATGATATCAGTGGCGTGGGTGCTGTGCAGGGTTTCTTCTTGGCAGGTGATGCCGATGCCGGTGGAGTGAATCACCTTGGGCACGCCGATGAAGGGTTGCAGCACTTGGTCGCTGGGGATGTTGCGCCACTTGAACAGCTGCGCGCGCAGAAACCATTCAACTGCACGAAAGTCATTGTCTTCGCACACGCAGGTGAGCGAGTCATCGAAGTTCATTTGCTGCCAAGGGATTTCGTCCACCAGCACGATGGGGCGTTGCATGTGCAGGTCGTTGCTGGTGATATGTAGCAGCCGCGCCTGCGCGTTGCGGGCGGAGTTTGCAGCGGCGGCGTATTCGTGCGCTAATTCACGCAGGATTTTTTCATCGTGGGTCATGAAAATGTTTCCTTCATTTTATTTACATAGTACACCACGTTCTCCCACTTGGCATCGGGCGCAATGCGGTGGTCGGGGCAGGGGAGATAGCCGCCTAGCTTCACCAACTCTTTCAAGCGAGCAATTTCGGCATCAATGGCGGCGAAATCATGGGCGAACACAGTTTTATTCATGCCGCCTACGCCGCGCAGCTCGCGGCCATATTGCTCGCGCCAAGGTGCAATGCTGGCATCCCAAGTGCCCACCTCAATAGGGAACATCGTGTTCACGCCATTGTGCAGCCAAGTTGGCAGCAGGCTGTCAATCAGGCCATCGCAGTCGAGCGAAACGATGTTGATGCCTACTTGCGCAAGCAGGGTTGTCATGCGCTTGTAATGTGGGCCGACGAGTTCGTCGAAGATGGCGGGCACAACAAGCGGCCCGGTTTTGAAGCAAATGTCCTCCCAAAAATGCGCGTAGTCAAAGGTGTTTGGCTCAAACATAGCGAGGGCTTGTTCTAAGCAATCAACGTGCAGTTGCCCAATGGTATTGATAATTTCAGCATATAAGTCTTCGTCATCGGCGTAAAGATAGCTCGTGCCCGTCACGCCCGCCCAGTTGCGAAACTCGCCATACAAGCTGCCCACATGCAGGCCGCGTGGCATGTCTTCGCCGAAATCATCGATGTGCGGCAGACGGTCGGCGCTAAACTGCAAGCGCGGCAGGTAGTGCTTTTCCCAGCTTGCGCGGTCAACGAGCGTATGCGCAATTTCCTGCGGAATGCTGCCTGCGCCGTCACGCACCAGTTCAACCACGCCGCAGCCGTTGCGCACATGGCGTGTGCCGTCGCCAAAGTCTTTGATGACTTCACGCGCAAAGCCCGGGCGTAAGCCAGCATTGATTGATGCGCAAGGATTCCACCCAAAATCAAAGCCGAGCTTGGCGGCGGCGGCGCGCTCGTTTTTCTCGTGCGGCAGCAGGTGGCCTTCGGCGACCCACTTGTCGAGGGTTTCATTCCAAAAGCCAAAGTGAACAACAGGCACACGGTCATATGACTGATAATTGAGTATCGCCAAAGCATTTTCACGGTTGGTCATGTGTATATCCCTTCTTCCCACCAAATATCGTGCAGCAGTTCGTAGCGCGCAAGCGGCAGGCCGGTGTAGGCACAATTGCTGGTGCAAAACACAAAGCCCGCGCCACGAGCCATGCCCTCGCGCAGTGCCCGGCGAATATCCGCCTCGCACTCGGCTTGTGTGCCGGTTTGCAGCAGGGCACAGTTCACGTTGCCACACAGGGCAATTTGGTCGCCCCAGTCGCGGCTGATTTGTGCCAAGTCCACACAGCCTTGGGGGTCAAGGCTGTGCAGGGCATCGGCGCCGCATTGCACCAGCATGTCAATAATCGGCATGATATTGCCATCGGTGTGTTTGATGGTCGCCAGCCCCATGGCGCGGCAGGCATCCACGGTTTGTTTGAGATATGGCGCGATATATTCGGCGAACATGTCGCGGCTGAAAAAGGGGTTGGTGTTGAAGCAGTAGTCGCTGCACATCACCACGCCGTCCAGCAAATTTGGCTCAGCGGCGACTTGCTCCATGCGGAAAATGTCGTACTCCATGCGGGCTTGGGCTTCTTTTTTTAGCCCTGCCTCATCGTCGTACAGGCGTGCGCTAAAGTTCTCCATGTCGTTGCCGTTGGGGATGACAAAGGTGGGGTCGCAGTATACCAGCAAGGCAAACTCGTCGCTTGCAATCTCACGAATATGCTGCAATACGGTGATGAGATTGTCGTTGCTCCACGGCTGCGCATTCACATGAATGGCGCTGTGGTGGTATTTACGCGCAAACGCGACGAAAGTCTGCGCTTGGTCAAGCAAGTGCAGATGGCGTTCTTTATCGCTCATTTGGTTCCACTGGCCAAAGCGGCGGTGGCTGGGGTGCACGCGGCCGAGCGCCTCCATGGTGAGGTAGAACTCAAGCTCAAACGTAGGCACGCGCCCCGCAACGGGCTTGCGTTGCAGGGTGTTGAGGAAGCGTTGGCGTTCGGTCATACGCAGCTCCTAGGTGTGAAATATATATCAGCGTTGTCGCGGGTGAAAGTGTAGACGGCAAGTTACGTCGCTCCGCGAACCTTCCTTACCCCGCGCGGCGCGGGGAGCTCCCTCTTGCGGAGGGAGCTCCCGCCCGGGGTCCCCGCAAATGCTTGTCATTTGTGGGGTGGATACGCAGCGGGTGAGGGAGGGGTGCGGAGCACAAACCCGTTTAACATCACATTGAGCTTGTAGGTGTCAAGTGCTTTCTGTGTCTTGTTCAAGCTTCAACCACCCCACCAAGCCAATGGTATTAATCGTGGTGGCAATGCCCGTGATAAGCACAAAGTTGAAACTCATGGGGTTGTCGATGGTGGCGATAATCCAAATCACAGCCGACACCAAGTTGCCGGTGATATGCAAAATCCAGTTTTCCACATAGCGTTGCTGAATGAGGAACAGCGCAGGCAAAAACATCGCGATGGTGAAGGCATCCAGCACCGGTTGCATGCTGCCGGTTGCAAGCAGGACGAAAAATCCGCCCGTGAACACCACAGCACTGGCCAGCACCGTGAGTACCCATTGCTTTTTGCTCAAACGCTTGATGGTGACGGTGCTGCCGTCGCCGCTTTTGTGCCGCCCCCAAGAGATGAAGCTGATGAGGTAAACCGGCGCGGCAATCAGCGCGTTGAACACCGCAAGGCCATACACCCCGCGCGAGAAGAACAGTAGTCCATGTCCCACGGTGAACGGTACACCGAAGGCTGCGCCCATGCGCTTGCCCCCGGCCAGGAGCATCAGCGTGACCACAGAAAACAGCGCAAGCAGCAGCTCGAACCACGGCTGGCCGGTGAGGATGCCGCTGACCAGCAGCACAGGCATGGCAGCGCAAATGAAGATAAATTGACCGCGGCGAAAGCCGAGGGTGGTTTGTTTTTTTGTCATAAACTCTATTATACAGCACTTGGGCGGGCTTGTCAACATCGTGCACAAAAAAATAACGCCCTCCCGAGTGGGGGAGGGCAAGAACGAATTATATATGCTTAACTTTACTCCCACTCGGTGAACTGATTTGAATACTAAGCATATAGTGTTAAATTTTGTGTGGTTTTACCGTAGATTTTACTTTGATTCGCTGGATTATCTGAGGTATACGGAATTTTTAGTATCAAGATAGTATCAGCAGTTCAATGTTTTCCTAGTCATTTCATTGTTTTCGCAATTCTATTATAGCAGATTTGCTGGGATATTGCAAGATATAAATGGAAGAAAAATCATAACGACCAGCAAAGCTGGTCGTTTATTTTTGCGCTAAAACCACATCCAAAGCCAGCCAAAACCAAAGAAAAATAGTAGCCAGTTGAGGAAGTTCGCCTCCCAGCTTGTGCCGAAGATGGTTCGAGATACACGCAATGGGATAAAGTTTTGAATGCCACACTCTGTAGTTGCCGTAATGGTTACATTGCCTGGCGTTACAGCCGTAACCAACCCATCTGCCGTTACAGTAGCAACGCTTGGATTATCGCTTGCCCATGTAACACTTCGATGCTGTGCATCAGCTGGCTCAAAAATATACGAAAACTGTCTGGTTTGCCCAGGGAGAAAATGAAGGTTGCCCAAGGGTACATACAGGATTAGCCAAACCCTTATTTCAAGCCCATCAATCTCCAGTTGCAATGCGGCAAGCTGCTCGTCAATCTGTGCAGGGGTTGCATTCAAATCATTCCATATCGTCTGTGCGTTAGTTATGGCAGTTTGCAATGCATTCCAGCTTTCTTCGGTATATCGATGTTGCGCATGCGTGCGAGCCTGCGCAAGCAGTACATATAAATCGCAATGAACCAAATCGTTATATGCCGATATTAACGCTTCAAGTATTGTGTCCACTTGTTCTTGGGTGGCATTGGGGTCATCCATTATGGTTTGTGCTTGGCCGATGACCGTATGCAACGCATTCCAACTGGCGTGAGAAAAGTTTGAACGAGTAATTTGCTGCAAAAATATGAGCCAAGAAGCAAGGTCAGTTTTGTTCCCGGGGTCATCAAGCTGACCACCTGCGCTTGTTAGCTCATCCAAGCGTTGCTGAACTTGTTCTGACGTTGCGTTAACATCATCCAACACAGCTTGCGCGTTGTATATTGCAAGTTGAAATGCGTTCCAACTAGCGGGGGTAAAGCCGGTATTGGGGACAATCATAGCGATTGGCAGGAACTCCAACAAGTTTCCTGTGGCTTCGCATTCTTGCAATCCATTCATTGCGCTTTGCAATGCATGAAACGCAACATTCACTTGCACTTGCGCGGCATTTTCGTTGTTCAGCACAGCTTGTGCATTGTTGATTGCAGTTTGCAGTGCTCGCCAGCTGGCAGTTGTATAGTTGACACGTCTAATAAAAATTGCCCTTATATACAAATTATTTAATGCAACTCTAGTCACGCAATTGCATTCGTTGGCATTTGGGTCTTCAAGGCAAACCACCACGGTGAAACTCACGTCAAACGATGCAACAGCAACCAACAACTGTGAAATTGTAACAGTAGCTGTATAGATGCCTGGCTCAAGACCTACAACTGGGCGCACGTAAAAATGCCTATAACCCCATGACAACATGAAATCTTCACCGGGTCCCCCCCACCCAAATGGAGCGCCAAATTGAAATGCACTAGGGTTTTCTCCCGAAAGGGAAAATTGTGTTATTGTAGCAACTTCACCAGCGCGGTTGCGTAAAGGAGTTTGTACGCCATAACCCACAATGGCTGTGGGGAACACATGGTGAGTTGGTGGTGGCCAAGGGGTTTGTATTGCTGTGACACCCACACCCAAAACACTTAAAACCAACACGAGGGCAAGCATTGTGGAAATAATTCGTTTCATAAGAAACTCCTGTTCTGTATAGCATATCTAGATTATATAAAATATCTCTTATCCCATTATACTCTCACAAGCGGCTTGCCGACATATCTTTCGAAAAACCATGCATATGTTTCAAAATACATCTCATGCAAATATCGGTCTTCCCAAAAAGGCGGCTCTAAAAAATGAACCGAGTGTTTATAAAAGTACAGTGCATGCCGTATGTAACCATCCACCACAAGCGTTCGCACCATGCTGTAGTGTGGTACGCCTTCATATTCATGCGGGTATCGCTCTTGCCGCTCACCACCGCCAGCTAACTCCAACGCTTCCATCAGCAAAATGCCTTGTGAGTAGGGGACCTCAGCGTCTCCCCCGGCGGTACGTAGCAGGATTGGTGGCGAATCAGACGAAACATGGAAAATCGGTGAAATTTCGATTGCTTCTACAACACTGCCGATTATAGTTCCCTTTTCTATTTCAATACCAAGCAAAGCGGATGCAATGATATACACTAGACACTCTACGCAGCCGCAATACTGTTCAGACAAACCGTCCTTAATATTTGGCAGGTCAAGTGAGGCACCAAATGCACATATAATACAACATATATGAGAAAAATAATTTAGGACAAACCATAGGGTGGAAAACTGTTCATAATATATATCAAAAAACTCAGCATGAGTTGCATTTACCGGTGCAACGTCCGCAACGATATGGCTGATGGGCATGGGTGAACAGTTCTGACGGGTGTATCCATACAGCAACGCAAGATGACCACCAGCAGAACGTCCTTCAAGCGTCAGCGTTCTTGGCGTAATTCCCATTTCTCTTAGCATTTCATAAATTGCTACCACTGCGGCATGTACATCGTCAAGCATGTCGAACGCGCTGATTCCTTGGAAGTTTAACAGGCGATATGTCATTGCCACGGCGACAAAGCCTTGTTCTGCTGCGTCTTGTGCGCGGCCATTCACTATATACTGCCGACGTTCTCTTGGGAGCATATACGCCCCGCCGTGGATAAACAGCACAACGTTAGCCTCATCGCCTGCGCGAATATCTGTGGGGAAATAGACGTTCATCCATTGACCTTCTTCGCAATCATGGGCATAATGAAAACGCTCAAGGATTGACACTTCATTGACAGTGAAACTGACATTAAATATTTTTGCTGTTTCATTTGCATTGCCAACACGAACGATGGCCGTATAATTACCGCGTTCAAGGCCATTAACAGGTCGTACAGAAAAATCATTAGTACTACCGATAGCCATGTTTGGAATGATTATGTATGCACCGCCCTGTTGCCAACCATTTGTCCCCTGCTGCAATTGAAATGCATCGGCATGTTCTCCTTCAAGCGTTACCGTAAGTTGGTCCATTGACACATTGCCGATATTTTGTAGTGATTTACGATACTCGTCAATATTGTTATAATTGACATGCCTTGCAGGAAAAATATGGATAGTAGAGTCTGGTTCAAAAGACAACGACTGATTTAATTCGATTACAGTAAATGAAACGGAAAATATTTGGTCTACTACATTGGAATTGCCAATGCGAACAATTGCCGTATATATCCCTGGCGCTAAACCGTCTATTGGCCTTATCGAAAACCATCTGTTTATTGAACCAACTTCAGGTATGCTTGAAAGGAATGCAGAGACACCTGGAGCTTGCATTCCACTAGATGTGGCTAGTTGGAATGCTTCCGCATCACCTTCAAGGGATACTGTTAGTGTGCCGGTTGCCACATTACCTGCGTTAGTCACTGTTCTCGTGTGTGGGCGGATATGGATATTGCTATATCCGGCTACGGCTTCTCCGAAATCAATAGTTGTATCAGTCGGCTCTAAGTTGATGTTGTAAATTCGTGGAATAACCGTAAATGTTGGCCTAATTTGCGCACTTACGCCGCCACTTCCGGTAATAGTAATAAGAGGATTATATGTACCATCACCAAGCCCATTAGCTGGTCGTATGGTAAATGTTCTTGTTGTGTTTGGTTCAACTGCTGTATTCCAATTTGCACTCGGAGTTAATACCCAGTTAGTCACGTTTGGTAATGGGTTGAGCGTTATTGGCACGTTGCCAATATTTCTGATTGTGACCTCTCGTACAGGGCGCTGGGAATAACCGCTTATATGGGTTCCGAAATCTAAGCTTGGTGAAGTAGCAGTGATGCCCCGCACCGCTTGCACATGCTCAATTACCAGCCTAGGCTGCCGACTGCTGCTAAGATTGCCGCTTGAGTTGAGTCGCGCACGTGTTGCTCGTCCTTCGTTATTCGTGGCAATGACTATGCCATGATTTCCACCAACATTGTACCACTGTCGTGCTTGTTGCAAAAGGTCAAATTCATGCGGCTCGGTTCTTGTATTCAAAATTGGTATACTTCTAATTAAACTTTCGCCAATTCGCGAACCTACCCTGTTGTTAAATAATGCCGATGTATTCTGCCAGTTCATCATGGCTGGCCAATTTCGTTCAAGCTCATATACATGCAAATACATGCCTGATTGATGTGCATGCGAATTGTTCTGATGCAAGTGAAGCGTAGCCCTAGTAATCGCCCGGTCGGAAGGAATAGATGCCAAGTCAAAATGCATAAAAATACGATTTTGGCGACCGTTACTATCTGTCCCAGCGTATAGGCTTGAATTTGTGCTACCGTCACTACGCAGCGAAACCTCCCTGTTTCTACTTGGCAAAATCGTTGCTACTGCTTCCGCCGACATCGGCACAATGGTCACTGGCATTGTTGCGGCATTAATCCAGTCAGCGTCAGCAGTAACAACAACCGTGTCGCCACGCAATTCCATGTCCACAGCATAAACTTCGCCTGCTGCGTCAAACATCATGGGAGCTTGCAGCACAAACTGTGGCATGCTAGCATCGCTTTCGCGGAAAAGCAAAATTGAACCATCCGCCTGCGGCATGGGAACTAAGCCGTCAAGTTCCAGCTGAAAATAATAAGTGTATTCATTGAGTGTTTCATGAATAAGGATTTGCTCACTCACGCCATGGCTGGTAACAATATACTCCAGCTCAACGCCTGGCAGAACGTCTTCAAATACCACAGCGGAGGCCAAGTTTCCAGCTTCCGTGATATTTTCATTGTGTTGCGCGATTTGTTCACTTCTTGTGCGCGGTCGCGGGCGATTGGGTCGCGGAGCATCTAGTGTTCTTGCCTGCCCACGAGAGCGATTTCTGCTTGGTGCATTGACGCCGCGCGCAACGTTTTCGTCTTGAATAATCAAGCCAAAGGCAACGCTATAGCCATCTTGGCTTATTGTAGTCAGTTGGTCATTGGAGAAATATTGCGGAATGCTAATATCTAAGTTAGAAGCAACAGGAACAAAAACCGTGTTGCCATTGGTATCTCGTTGCAATTGCAGGGTGTTGTCGATGTCTTGCCAGTTACCTGCTACATCAAGAAATTGCACTGGTTGCTCAAAAATAGCCGTGGTCATCGCGCCATCTTCATGCAGATAGTGCCGCACAAATGCGCAATCGCGCAAGGAAGTGTCTTCGCCGATAATCAGCGAAGCGGGTGAAGATTGAATGAAAAATTCTTCTACAACCTCAAAAGATTGTATCTCGATTTCATCATCCGTGAAAGAGCGCACAATGAATGTTTCAGAAATACCATTGGCAATGTTATAAATTGACACTGTTGTTTCGCGAGGGATTAGCACAGAGTTAACCATGCGAACGGTAAAGCTGCCATGCCCGCCAGCAGAAATATTTGGAAGCAGTATACTCGTAGCTCCGGAAGGCAAACCTTGATGTGACAGGCGGAAAGAATTTATATCACCTTCAGTTAGCGATATTCTTAAACCGCCCGTTGGCGCGGAGCCAGTGTTTTGTATAGTGACAGTATGCCAAAGCCTATGGTCTTGTCCCGTGTTGTGCGGAAAGTCAACATCTTCAGAGGGATAGAGAATGATAGAGGGCACGCCCTCAGGCAATGTGCCTGTCACTGTAACGCTAACAACAAATGATTCTGAAATGCCTGTTGCCTCGGAGGTCAATGTGATGGTTGCCATGTATGCGCCCGGCGCAAGGCATGTTCTAGGGCGAACTTGAAGAATGTGATTTCCATCCGGCAGCATGGTCGCGAGTGTTATTGCATCACCCGCCGGTGCCCAATCTGAGCCAAAGCCGCCTCGCAGCTCAAATGCATGTGCATCGCCCGAGAGCGATGCAATAATCATACCCGTGATAGTTTCACTGTCGTTGCGCAGTGTTACGATATGAGGTATTGTTTCGCAACAGCAATATCCAGCCGTTAATTGCGAGAAAGTATGATTGCCCGCAGGCGTTAAGTTAATCACAGCCGGTTCAGCTGCAAAGCTTACATTGAATAACGGTGTGGAAATGCCATATGCGGCGAGACTTCCCGCCAACGTAGCAATGTGTTCACCAAACACAAGACCAGCAACTGGTTGAATAGAGAATGTCACGAAACCATTCGCAGGAACCGTGAATGTTATGCTGTTGCCTGCAATTCGCCATATGCCGCTACCTGCTCGCAAGCGAAACGAGTTTGCGTTTGCGCCAACAAGTGAAATCATAATATCTTCTACATCTTCGCCGCCCAAATTGCGGACAACCAAGGTATGAATGGAATCTTCTGCTGCAAAGGCAAAGTCTTGCAAAGGCGAGAGAATAATCGGATAGGTAGGAACGTTGATGTCTAAATTTACTTCAAAGCTTACATCAAAATATTCCGAAATTCCGACTGCATTATTATATATCGTAACTCTAGCCGAGTATGCTCCGGCAGGTAGAGCAATGACTGGACGAATGCCAAGCTGCCTACCATTGCCTGTGTCAAGCGCCCAAATCGTTACGCTATTGCCCGCGGGACGCCAAACATCAAACATAGCCAATTGAAAAGCATGAACATCGCCCGAAAGCGACACCGTGAGCTCATCTATAGTCGCATAGCCTGTGTTGTATATCACCACGGTGTGAGTTGAAGTTTCTGTTGGAAAAATGTGATTGTTCGCGGATGTGAAATTATTGATACAAAATTCAGAAGTTTCTGCAGTTTGTGGAACAAAAAAAGCCCCCGCTGGCACAAGCAACAATGTCATCAAAAACAAGCTGATTATCCGGCGAAATATTTTTTTCACAAAGAATCCCCCTTTTTCAAAATTTACTACATTTTTCCAGTATAATAAATAATAACACATATTTTGAATGAAGTCAAGCGTTTTTTATGCAAAGCGTGAAATGAAGGGTTAGCTATCATACCGTAAAAACTCGCGAGCAAGTGTCTCTGCTTTCGCTGGCGAGTAACCGCGCTCTTGCAATTGCCCACAAATCACATCTTCCTGTGATTGCTGTTCAGTGGAAAACGCCTTTAAGTAATCCTCAAGCTGCCCAGTGAGCACCATATCGACCAGCTCAAGCGAGTGTTCATATGCCAGTCTTGAAAACTCATCGCTCTGCCGTGCGGTCATGTTCATGCCATCCGCTATTTCGTTGACCAACATAGTAATCCCCGCGTCATTCGGCAGCGGGAGTTGGGCGTTGCTATAGGCTTCGAGGCCAAAACAGCGGATGTACGCATGGCACAGTATGAGAGCGGCACGCGCACACCAAAAGAGGATACGCTGCGCAAAATATCAGAAGCACTGGATGTGAATTATCGTGCGTTATACGAGCCAACGCGCTATGCCGCCGAGGACATCATGTACACGCTGTTCGAGCTGGACGAGCATTATGGGAATTTAATGATTTACGACGTAGAAGATACTTCGGATAGCTTCGATATTCGTCAACATAAGGCAGTGAGTTTTCATGCTCGCTTGCTTAATGGCTTCATGGCCGAGTGGCAACTGCGCAAACAACAGCTTGCGGCTGGGGAAATCACGCGCGATGAATACATGGAGTGGAAACTCAACTGGCCGGACACGGCAGATGACATGGGCAAGTTTGAGCCGGGTAAGCCTTGGAGAAAAGCATAACAAATGCCCGCTTGAACATAGCATTCAAGCGGGCAAATTATTCCCGTGTAATTACAGTATCAAAATGGTATCAGTGCTTGCTTGTAAAACGCGCAAAGTCTTGTACGTCAAGGCCTTTGCGAGCCGCCGCAATCACTCCCACTCAATCGTCCCCGGCGGCTTGGGGGTGATGTCCAGCACCACACGGCTGACGGCAGGGATTTCCACGGCGATGCGCTGCGCGATGCGGCCGAACAGCTCAAGCGGCAGGGGAGCGCAGGCGGCTTTCATGAAGTCGCCTGTGGTCACCGCACGCAGCGCGATAACCGGGCCGTAGACCCGTTGTTCGCCCTTGAGCCCCACGGAATTCACGCCAGTGTGCACGGCAAAGTATTGGCTTGGGCGGGTTTCGGTGGGCAGTGCATCGAGCTCTTGGCGCAAAATGGCGTCGGCGGCACGCAGCACATCGAGTTTTTCCTGCGTGATGTCGCCAATCACGCGCACACCCAGCCCGGGGCCGGGGAAGGGCTGGCGGTTAATGAGCACGGCGGGCAGGTCGAGCAGGCGGCCAAGCTCGCGCACTTCTTCTTTGTATAGCCAACGCAGCGGCTCCACGAGGGTGAACTGCATGTCGTCGGGCAGGCCGCCCACGTTGTGGTGGCTTTTGATGGTTTCGTTGCCTTCGGCGCCGCTTTCTACGATATCCGGGTAAATCGTGCCCTGTGCGAGGAAGGGGATGCTGCCCAGCTTGGCCGATTCCTCGTCAAACACGTGGATAAATTCTTCGCCGATAATTTTGCGCTTTTGCTCGGGGTCGGTGATGCCAGCGAGCTTGGCTAAAAATCGCGCTTGCGCATTCATGCGGATGAGGGTAAGCTCACGTCCGGCAAAGGCGGCCTCGATTTTATCGCCCTCGTGCTGGCGCATCAGGCCGTGGTCAACAAACACGCAGGTGAGTTGCCCCGGCACAGCACGGGTGAGTAAAGCTGCACACACTGAGCTATCCACCCCACCGGAAAGACCGAGCAGCACGTTTTGGTTGCCCACTTGCTGGCGAATATCGCGCAATTGCGAAGCCAAAAACACTTGCATAGTAATGCCACAAATAACGTTGAGCAATGCATAGAATATAAAAACAACAATGGTAATGTTATAAACCGCCCACAAACAAAAATATCTA
>Ga0123355_10011417_pt1 | contig 13689 bp, 6 predicted proteins | sample TergutEmb28metaG_3_FD_89872 | JGI IMG/M metagenome (GOLD analysis project Ga0123355, IMG submission 89872) | Embiratermes neotenicus P1 segment gut microbial communities from Petit-Saut dam, French Guiana - Emb289 P1 | ecosystem: Host-associated > Arthropoda: Insects > Digestive system > Gut ...
ACGGAACCCGAAGGTTCATTACCGCACTCACAAGCGTCCGCCACCTGTTTCTATCCTGGGCCAGCCCAATCCAGTCCATATACCCACATCCCACCTCCTGGAGTTCCATCCTATTATCCACCCATCTACGCCTAGGTCTCCCCAGTGGTTCCTTCCCTCCGGTTTCCCCACCAAGACCCTATACACCCCCCTCACCTCACCCATACGCACCACATGCCCAGCCCATCTCATTCTTCTCGATTTTGTCACCCGCACAATATTGGGTGAGAAATACAAATCATTTAGCTCCTCGTTATGTAATGTTTTCTTAGGTACTTGCAGTCTCATTTCATCCCACACCGTCATTGGCTGTTTTTTTTTGCCTTGACTGGGAATTCCAGTTGGTTTGTTTTTCTTCAAAAGTAATAGTATACAATGAGTATTATTTGACAAGCCTTATGGATGACACTAACCTCCACCATCACCATCACCATCACCATCACTACTTTCACTTGGCTTTACATATCTTCTTTAGGAATGTAGCCAAGTGCGAATTGACCCAGCCGTTGTTTCAAAAGGACTGCTAAAATCACCGTATCGCCGTAAGGGCTGGCGTTACGCAAGAATGTTTCATGAACTGCACATTCACATAATTAGCTCCAACACGCTGAATCGTTTTGTAGAATGACCTAACGGCAATAAATCTAAGTGTTGGCACAAGTTTTATTTTATGATCTTATTTCCTCGTGCTATTCTCGGTACGAATACATACAAATAAAAGCCTCAAAATTCTAACCAAATAGACTAGAAAAATCGGATCTGTAGGCTTTCCTTTCTGAAAAGGTGTTTTGTGAATAAAATTTTTTTAACCTCGTGAATATATTACACAGTAAGCTGTGATGCGATGTTCAGTTGTTGTCAAAGTGTGTTCCAGAGCCAAAGGGCGTGACACATTTATGCAGTTTTGTCTGCTGTACACTTGTCAGCATCTTATGCATCGTTCTTTCGAAATACTTTGGCTTTTTTTACTGAAGGAGTATTTCGGACACCATCGTCTGCTTGAGGTGCTTTTAGACACACGTACGAATATTTCGTTAGAATGTCCTACCGTTGTGTAAACCCTGACAGAAAGATACGCAATTGTATTTTTCCAAAGAATTAAACTGTTTGAACTGAAGTACTTACTGCCTGTAATAAAGCTGAATTCCTGGTTAGTTGTACAGTTAAAAAAAGGGCAGAAACGCTAACCTCTTGAGATTATTGTTTTTACTCCATTGTATTTTCCTGTCATATTCGACCGGTTGTAATATCTCTGGCCTCGAAAAACGTGAAATATCCTGGTATATCTGCATTAATTTTCTGTGCCCGTTAACATTTGAGGCACATATTACTTTAGTTGTGTGTTTTATTTATTTTCATATAGCTACATATTTTTGATAACATTTTCTGAAAAAGAGCTGATGTATAAAAATTGTTGAGGAGGTTATATACTTGGAATTCTGTAGTCTACCCTCGAAACGACAGTCTTGCTGGTTTTGTTTCATAAAAAGACCAAATTTTCGTTTACAATACAGTAGGAAAGTAAATCATAACTTTTTTTTTTTTTTTAATTTGAGCGTTTTCTGTTTGTGTATTGTACAGTGTTATTCAGGAAATTTCCAAAATATCATGTTCACTCTTCTTGATGACCATCTTATATTGTTCTTCGTCAGTGCGTTTTTGTGCTCATTTTTGTTCAAAATCCACATAAGTTAGTTAGCTTCATGCTGTCAGTATTTATCCTACACTGGCGCTGTAGGGACACAAATTCCCACAGTCGTTTAATACCACCTTTGAATTAGTCAAACAAGATTTATCATCCGAGTTTTAAGATTTTTTGCAGGCAGACACTGACGAATCTGTTCTTCTGGGATACGACGTTGCGTCATGGGTAACCTGAGGCCGACGTTTCGAGGCAACACAGTGTCCTCATCTTTAACCGTAGAATATCTAGGCCATTTTGACCTTTGAAGGCAGGACACTACAATGCCTCGAAACGTCGGCCTCAGGTTACCCATGACGCAACGTCATATCCCAGAAGAACGGGTTCCTCACGATCTGTTATGATACTAGTTACCAAAGCAACTGAAATGGACCCAAATTCGGCCACTGAATATTTCGACTGAAACACATGGTCCTACGAAGTCTCGTCCAGGAACCAGAAAATTTACAACTGAAACACCCTTACCTATCACCGTCGATAAAAATCCGTGACTTTAGACTGCATAAGAAGACGTTTCATGAATATCCTCTAATATCGGTAATGGCTGCAAAGGAGAATACTCGAGTAAGCCCGTGCTGTTATAAGGTTCGTCTGTTTTATCTAAAATGAGAAACTAATTCCAGCGGTAAAAGTAACGTTATGCATGAGTACCATCTCTTTTGTATCTATTTGTAGCAGTTTTTAGTGCATTTCTTTCGACTTACATTCTTTCAGAATGAATAAGAATTTATGACCTCAACCAGTATTAGAAGTGGAAAAAGTTCCTATGCAACACATGTAATATAATCCACTGTAGTGCCGTCTGTTTCAACTCAGAAATAGGTCTACTCCTCTTTCACCATTATTGTGAGCAGTTATCTTAATACGGTAAGATAGCAGACCTAAGAGACGATGTATTTTATTCTATTTTGAATTTTATTTTCCGGTAAACTTGCAGTCTGGGCACCAAGAAACACCATCTTTCTTGTATGTGCTGACATTCAAACATTCTTCAACCAAAGTTGCTGTTGTGAAAGGAAATTTTAATGCACAAATACGCTTATAGCGGAGCCTAAGGCACTCTTGTGTATTAACGCAGGCTCTTTAGGTTTATTTTGATTTTGACAAGATGTTTAATGTGAATCGGGAGATCTTACCTATTGTCAGGATTCATTCCTTAAGGAGATTATCCTGACCATTCAACGCTAGACGCCAATATTATTACGTTAAATAATACAAGACACAAGAGGAATACATAATGGGCTGCTCACTTCTAAACTGCTGTTACGATTTGTATAATTAAAACTTAAAAGTCGTTTTACGTTTTTTATGGCACAGTAATAAAGAACACAATTAAAAAAAACGAATGAGCCAACCAAGTAATGACAAGTAATTTAGAATTAAACACGTGACATTAAACCGTAGGACCCGTAAGGTGCTGTACATAAAGTATGCAGCAGTACTGCTGCTTGTGTTTTACACGTTTCTAATTCACATAAACCCTGAAGGACCACATCTTCTTCCATTCATAACGTTGGTATTATCACACAGCGAAAATCTGTTAGGGTATTGAGCTGGATTGTGTTGCATGCAAAGAGGGTACTTTCCACCGAACATGTCCGTTTCAAGACCGAGTTGTCCATTTGAAAATTCTGATAACTGAAATTTAGTCAAGCATATTTGGAATCTGTGACTTTTCAGGCGTAGAGACGATCGCGTCCTGTGTTACTTTGCATATTTATTTTGTATATAGCGACGCCATCAGTAGCTAATACCGTTGTGGCCTTTGCATAGATTCTACCAGAAAGATCACCTCCATGTTTTCCCTTTAGTAAATACCTTTCTCGTAAAAGCTAAACACAAAATAATTATGTGCTTGGAAAATGCCTCTGATATCCAGCATCTGATTTCTGGCAACTATAAAATAAATTAGGGAAAATCACTTTTTGTATAACTTTAGAATTAAAGTAAATAGAAACAGAGGAGAAGGGGTCATTTAGTTACCTAACCATTCTTTCAAAATAAAAAAAAAAAAGAAAGAATAAGAAGATAAAAAGCGAGTAGCAATACTTCCCATCTCGTTGCAGGCGGTTGGGCAGGAGGGCTGAAACAGCTAACCCCAGAATACGCTGTTCCTTGTTTCAGTGGACAGTTACTGTGACGTCAAAAACACTCGGAGACAACATTTGATATTTCTTGCTTCGCGGCGTCGTACCCCCATGTGAAGCAGTCTAGCGATCTTACGAGAGGTCGCATTCTTGTTGGCCTCAGGCTGAAGGTGGTGGGATTACTGTGGTCAGCCTGTATGGCGAGTTGTCAGGTGGACAGGTTGACGAAGCAATTGCAGTCTTCAGATCCTACTTTTATTCTGGCACAAGGCCGCCAATTGCCACACCTCTCTTTCTTTGTTTTCTTTCCTTCCTTTCGGTCTGTTGTGCTAATATTCTAAAGGCATTTCGAATGCCGACGTTTTCATCTTAGGAAGGAAGGTGCTTCCAAGTAGTGTCATTTTAAAATCCGTCATAATTCAAGTCAAACGTTGACATGAATCCGCATAACTACATGTCACTTTTTGTTGTAAGTTGTTCATGTTGTGGCTGGCTGATTGTGACATTGTGCAGTCTTGTAGGTGGTTGCCAACACGGCGGAGGAAAATAAGCCGACGACTGCCTACATATTCAGGGTAGAAGACGGCGTCATAAAGCCAGTAGACCACAGCAGCCATCTCAGCCGATCGTGAATAGTTACATAGATACGTTGCATTTCGTTAATTTATTTGAAATCCCCGCAGGGCCACGCTTTTATCTGCCTGCAGATTAAACACAGAGGAATATTTGTAAATTTTATTTGTTGAGAAAGTCATTACAAAAAACTTTGAAGAAATGAGCATAACATTGTAGCCACGTCGTGTAGACTCGGTTATTGCGCCGCTTAAATGACATGCGTAGCGACTGTGAATTATATGTTCATGTGTAATTTTCGTCTAATGTTTTTTTTTTTTATGGGAGTGAAACTTGGTCTGTCACACTGCGGGAGGAACATAGGTTGAGGATGTTCGAGAATAGGGTGCTGATGAATATATTTTGGCATAAGAGGGACGAGGTAACAGGTGAGTGAAGAAGACTGCGTAAGTAGGAGCTTTGTGATCTGTGCTCACCAAATATTATTCGGATCATCAAATCAAGGAGAATGAGGTGGACGGGGCATATAGTACGTATGGGGGAGAAGAATGGTACATACAAGGTTTTTTAAGGGGAAACCTGAGGGAAACAAACCAATTGGAGTACCTGGGCGTAAATGGGAGGATAATATTAGAATTTATTTTGAGGAAGTGGGATGGGGGCATGGACTGGACTGATCTGGTTCAGGATAGGGACAAGGTGCGGGTTCTTGTGACTGCGGTAATGAACCTTCGAGTTCCATAAAATGCGGGGAAATTCTTGACTAATTTAGAACCTGTTAGCTTGACAAGAAAGACTGTCCTTCATGGAGTTAGTATCTTATTCATCTTTTCGTTCCGATTCCAGTGGTTCAATAGGGCTGAGACTGTGTTGTTGAAAAACATCCGTGAATTCTGAAATCACCATTTTCTCGCACTACACCGACGTCTGCCAGTGGTGCCATCTTTGCTCCAGTTTTTCGATACGCACCGACTGCAAGTATATCAACATACCGTACACAGTCAGGGGATTTATAGAGACAAACTCTGTTGCGGCTGTTGTATTTAAACAATAAGGCTGAGCCCTCTATCAGAATGTCACCAGGAACTCTTTTGAATATCAGTAATTACCTCCACCTAACGCTTAGGTTCAGAGTGCGTGAAGCTACGCCCCTGCCCGCCGTACCTTTATGGCATAACAGTGAATAAATGCGCGTTTATTGTTTTACTCAAATTAAATGTGTACTGGAATGTACACGTTTGTTAGAGATTGATCAGACATAAGAGTATTAAGTAAATGAAAAGTTCGCACTTCCCTTTTATGTATAGTACGATTATTAATTTATAACTCTGACCAATGACAAATGACTTGTCAACCATGATAATTACTACAAAACTGAACATTAAAGATGTAAACATTATCATTCTTCTTTATCAGGCACTACAACTTCATTGTTTGAAAGTTTTGGTTTTCTCAACTACTTCCATTTAACCTGATCCTGGATGTATTTTGTCAAATTATTTATTTTCATAATTCTTAAATCTTTTTATATTAGTTTCCACTCATTAATTTGTTGACCATCCTATCCTTTGTCATTCAGTGTACATGGCCAAACAAGCTTAGTCTTTGGGCCTTATTGTAGGTCATTATATTTTTATTTCTAATTAGGTTATTCTATTCACCATTTGTTTTAATTTTCCATGTGTCATCTCTGTCCTTTGTAGGTCTGAATATTCTTCTTAATATATTTCTGTCAGTTATTAATAATTTTAGCTTCATAGATTCTTTTAGTGCTCATGTTTCGCTGGCATATGTTATCATAGGTCTTAAGTCAGTCAGTATTGTATTTGTCACCATCCGTTAATCTTTCCATTCTGAAATTAATGGCGAAATATTTTATATTAACCTGATACGCAGTATTGGAGTCAAGAACTACACGTAATTGCCGTTGAGGATTGCAAACTTGGTGGCAGCCTTTGGAAGTGAATAAGCATATTGTTGTAAAATTAGACACTTGAAGAGCAAGTTGTTGAATAAGTGCAGAAGGTAGAACAACTGACATGCTAGCTAGTTTGTGTTCAGCCCGACAGTTGAATTCATGTTCATTAGGGTGTATTAATACTGCAGCGTTCCCATGCTGACGAGATCTCCGCGGTTGTAACACGACAACCAAATCTGTAACTTCCGCCCATTGTTTCATGCGATCCTGAATCCTAATCCTACTTCGTTTCAAACTCCGGATTGATGTAATGTTTTGGGAATTGAGAATTTGAAGTTACCAGTGTTTTGGAATATGCACCGCCGAATGAATACAGAAAATTTGTTTTTAACTGTAATTGTTTTTCAGGTAATTTTTAATATTTTACGTGACGTATTTCTGACTGACACATTGGTGTGTATGTATATGCCCCTTCTAATTTTCGAACAAATAGATCTTCACGAAGGTTGATGTGAACGGTGCCATTTATTGTAACCCAAGCCTTCCATTCTTAATTTTTTTACTGTCACTGACAGCTTCATGGCTGGTGTATTTACTTCTGATGTGGGATCAACACTATTGCTGTTTGATGTATTATCCTGTGGTTAACAAAGCCTGGAAACATTTGCGGCTTTTATATTGATGTTTTTCTGCAGTTTTATACACGAGTCAACATTTGCTAGCATGAAATCGGCGCGAAATTCTAAACTATAGATTATTTCCGAAAAATATTAAAGTAGACAGAATCTGTACTAAAAAAAAAAGATGTTCCTAACAATAATATACAATATAATTGTGTAATAAAACAGCATTGATAATTAAACACTTATTTTTAATAACAGTAGTAACTGAACTCCGTAAAGGAACCGGCACAGCGCAGTCGGCATTGTGACAAGGATACGAGCTGCATTACCGAAGTATCATGATTCGATTCTTGGCAGGGATAGGAGGATTACATCTTGTGCAGAATTACTACGCCGGATTTGGAGCCCTTTCAGCATCTTTTCAAGCGAGTGCCGGAAACGGTTTTTGCAGGTTTAAAAGGGCAGGAGCATAAAGCCAACTGCTTAAAACCTTGTGCCGAGTTTAAGAATGCGTGGAGCTCTACCTCCTCTCCTCCATTTATCTTCTTGTCGGGGTGCTTTATTAAGCGCAAGGACAACTTCGCCTTCCTAATCACTGTAACATAATGACAATTGCTCCAATAAATAGTTTCTGCATGGAGTAGGATTCGATCCTATTGCAATATGCAAACCAGTTGAGCACTCTGAATCACTCGGTAATTGAATTTTATTGCTGTCTTATAAACTATATTGTTTAAATTGCTGAAAGCTGTGCAGACCGTCAGGTTTTTACGTTTGATATAGTGTGGGGTAGACAGAATCTGCTGTGCCAGCTGAAATCATATTTCTTTGGTTTAAACCATCATTTTATATTTCATCGTTATGTTATAGTGACTGAAGCACTCAATTGAAGATTACCCCGAAATGGTTACATTTTTTCTTCCAAACTGAAGAGAGGTAGGAAACAGTTTGTAGCTTGAGTTTGAAAATTAATACGATATACTGAATTTGTTATTTATGTCAAGGCGTATGTAATTATAGTAGCATCCACAAATTAATGAATTAATGGGATACCAACGAAACTGAAGCGTGGCTTAATGTTTGTGCACTGTGATTGTATTGAACTGTGTGCCTATCCGGATAATTTCATGTCAAAAGCTCTTTTCTTTGCAAGTAGGCCTACTGGCAGTCCTAGGCTGCTAAGTTTAGTGATGTTCCTAGACAGACTTCTGAAGTTACATTCGTAATGCGAATCGCTATTTTCCGTAAACACATCATTATAATTGGGGGTTACTCTCCCAACCAAATATGACCAAAGCTAATTAGAAATGACAGTCGATTATTCTTCGAATATATATACATATATCTATATGCTACAATAAATAAATAAATAAATATATATATGCTACAAAAAATGCCGATCCCGGTGGCCGTGCGGTCTAAGGCATAGTCCTGCAGCCGCTTGATTTCTTGGATAGCGATTTCGAATCCCGCTGAGGCATGGATATTTGTCTCTTGTGTTTTGCTGTGTGTTGTGTAGATAACGGTCTCTGTGACCACTGGTTCAGAGGAGATGTGAGAAAATTAACATTTTGCTTGCCTTCATTGTTTCTTGGATTAAATTATTTCAGGGCATCGGTTTTGTTGGGAAGATTTCAGATGAGCGAGTTTATGTTCGGTGGATGAGCCGAAATGGAGCTTGTGCTCTTCATGATAGAAGTTTGTGTAAGCGGAATTTCAAAATGCTGATGTTCTTAAAAGGAGGCCCGATTGTAACGTAATTATTCAGATGTAGACATGGCAATCTGTGAGGAAATATCCACAGTACTGGCAGGGAACTATTTTCTGATTCTGAACTGCGCAATGTGACTGCAGCATTTCAGATTCTGTCTACCACTGCAACTAGAAATTAGTCACAACTAAAATGCTTAGTTTCACTAAGGGGGTCCGTGTGAAAAATAACGAACCTAAAAGACTGGCTATAAATTTGAGAGAGGCCATCCCAATGTGTATTATCAAATTTGTATAATATATTATGCACCGTCAATACACAACATACATAAAACAAGATGCAATAATTACATTTATGTTACATTTGGCTCCTTTATATTCGCGTAGTTTGGGACAATCTTTTTGGTGAGGCACTGGCGGTTGAAGAAAATATCAGCAAAACATATTAGTACTTAGTTCTTATATTGATGGATGGAACATGCTTGACTGGCTATAAATTTGAGAGAGGCCATCCCGTTGTGTATTATCAAATTTGTTTAATATATTATGAACCGTCAATACACAACATACATCAAACAAGATGCAATAATTACAGTGAGGTTATATTTGGCCAAATATAACCTAATTGTAATTATTGCATCTTGTTTGATGTATGTTGTGTATTGACGGTGCATAATATATTATACAACAAACTAAAAGACTGGGACAAATTTTAGTGTTCCTTGCGCATCATTGCCACGATGGTTCGCAACGCAGATCAAGCGGGAGTTGTTACGCAGTAAAAGTGTGACACGAGCGACTGACTTGCTTGGGAATCGAAGCCAAGCAGCAACCGACGCCTAACCTAGAAACACACTTCCGCTGTGTGCAGTACATTATTAACAGTGGTGGATTGTTCACGCATGACAGCGGAAAGAGTTTAACTCTTTATTATCATTTCTCCTACCTTAACGTCGAATATTGGAATTTACTTCAAAGCAAGAGTTAATGCTGTGTATTGTTGTACTTACTTGTTGTGACGTAAGTAATGGGTCTTTTCACATGCACGCTATGCAGCAACGAACGAGATCCGAAGATGGCGAGTGGGGAAATGGCTAGATGATAAAAGTGGCATTCATGTCGGGGCGTTAATGAAATCCACTTGACGCCATGAAGAGGAATAAGCGGAACAAGGCTTCCAGAATTTACGAGAGCAACGGTCAGTCTTATGCATCTGTTCTGGAGAAACCAGTCCGACTGTGCTGAGCGTGTTGGAACGAAATGAACTAAATTCATATCTGGTACGTTTCCGGAGGTGCTAGTGTCGAAATCTCTCGTACTGATTACGAAATTGTGGGAAATACGCTAAAACGTAGTTCAGTAATTTCCGGAATTAATCTCTCTATCTTCTGTTGAAACCATTATTTTATTACTGTGTTGAAAAGTCCCGCGGTCCTTTTAATATCTATTTTCGTTGTATTCACAGTAATTCTGTTCCCCCTACCCACAACTGTTCCTCTCCGGAGACACACGAACAGTTTATTTCTGATAAGGTAGAACTGACGGTAGTCGCGATAGCTCAGTCGATATAGTGACTAAGCTACGGGGTGAACAACTGAGGAATCTCATTTCGATCCCCGATAGTGGTTAGAGTTTTTTTTTTTTCGCCCACAGCGTCAGAACTGGCTCTGGGGCCCATCCAGCTTCTAATGAAATAATAAATGGAGGCTTTTTTACCTGGCGTAAAAGGGCCGAGGCGTGAAGCTAACTACTCACCCATACCTAGCTCCGAAGTTAACAATGAATGAACCTGTACCTTCACTCCTTTATATGACGTCATGGCGTGTATAGGGCTGTAACTACATTTAATAGGAAACTGTCTCTTTTTATTCTTTTATTAAAAGTTAGGTAGAAGTTAAAAAAAGTACTTTCTTGCCCGCAGACGTGGCAACTCAGCAATGAATCTGACATTCATAAGTATCCGATTGGTTTGTTTTCCGCCAAAGCTTCCTTTTACAGCATTTCAGCATAAGTCTTATAACTGTTTTGAAGTCCCATTCAGCGATAGAGAACGTGTTCTGTTAAAACAAGTTAAGTTCAACGCAAGTGCATGTTTTCCCATGTGCAAGTCATTTAGTTCAGTCACGTAAATTATGGCACGGCATGAAGTTCAAATGCAGATGAAGTTGAGAAGTTAAGTATTTTCTCATGATTACCCTACTTACCTCTCTAGGGGAAATAAAGGAAGCTAATGAGACGGCCATGCTGACTGTGTCTTAATTTCCATGTGTGTCCTCTTTCGGTATTTTAAACTTTGAACCATTTTACCAATAAGTTCGTTCCTATCGTTGCTATATTCAGAGAAAACCCATCTTCGGTGTAGAATTGTGGTTGAGTGGACAATAACTGTAGAATGACTGCATTTCATTATAGTTCACGTTTTCATAACGCAACGCTGTCACAGGTTGTTACTTTTATATGCGACTAAGAAGTCTTCGACATTTCCGATAGGTATGACATATCTCTAACTGGTGAATACGCCATATTTTTTTTTTTTTAATTAGAGAGATCTACCGACCAGCTTGGTATGTTTTTGTTATATCTTCTACAAGCTGTTGCGGGAAAACATGTCCCTTTTTTTGCTGTGAATGTTTCGGAATATGGTTATTGCATCGCGATATTTGTAGTGCTGAAACTCACAAACCTTGTATGACTACTCTTCTTTTGATTAGACCTACGTAATCAGAACTACTTTATACACTGAACGCAGACGATCACTGTGCTGTTTATTCTCCTTAATGTCCAGAAGAAATTGTTGTGAATGTAGCTAGCAATCTTACACTGCCTTGTGGATTCCTCTGCCCATTCCAAAAATGATCCTGTGATTGAATTTTTATATAGGCTTATAGAAAGAAATAATGTAGTATGCCCTTGAGTCGAAAGGATGTCAAGTGCATACAGTAATGACAGGAAGTTGTCTTATATCTGATGCAAAAGTATGGTAATAAGTGGAATCCGGACCGCAACTTTTGTAGATAGTTTATCAGTTGAGCTAATTACCTGATTGTCATTCAAAAGACCACTAATTCTCTTCGATGTAATTATTATTAGTCATTACTAGGCGCGATCGCAAAACATTGCGAAAAGAGCAGCTGTTATTATGTCAGGGCTGTCCATCCGTTCGTTTGTCCGCATGGAACAACACGCTGCCTAACAGACGTTTTTTTTTTGTGAAATTTTAGTGCGAGGATTTTTACTAAAATCTGTAGACCAAATTTAATTTTGGTGAAAATCATTATAACGTAATACACTTCACGTGAAGGCCTAGTTACATATATCTTTATATCTGACCGTTTACATGGTGCGTGCATGAAATGCGATATCACACCCCTTACGTTATAAGTACAAAAAATAAGGCAGATCTAGTGAGGTCGAAGAAACAGTTCAAAATCTAAACGTAAAATGGCATTACAGCGGTGCCAAATAATTAGGGCAGACTCCGAACACACCGTAAACTTTTCTTTCCATATAGTACTAGACCTGAAATACAGAAAGGCCATGCGGAACTTAAAATTGTCAGCATCTTTCTGGCGAAGCAACATGCTCGTTTCCACAATTCTATTTGTTGCAGAAGCAAGTATGTACTAGAGTTTACCTTTTTTCAGTCCCGCCAGTCGAAGACCTTATGCCCCACAAAGAATACGGTTTTCAAATGCCGATAGCACTGAGGTACTCGTGTATTTTATATTAAGGTGTACAAGTAAACTAGACAATGTGGCAATCTTTAAGGTCAAATTATTAAAAATTGAATTGAAACTGTTAAAAAGGCAGTTGTTCAGTCCACATATTTCGGATTGAAAGAGAGCGAGTGGTCACAAATGAACAGCGCTTGACTTGAATGTTAGAAGGTTCTTTCGGAAACACAACATGTCCGTTTTTGATAAGTATGTTCCGGAAGTAGTTTTGTCATGTAAAAAGCAACCCTTTAAGGGCCTGGATTTTGAGGCTGTTAGATTTCAAGACAGTCGGCACATGAGGGTGGTAAGGTTTATGTCTGCGCTGCGGCCGCCTTTACCCCCAAGGAAATATTCCTGATACTCATTTCTGTTAGAGGTTGACAAGACGCCAGGGCCATAGTGCACCCAGAGGGTATCGAACCCGCGCATGTCTACCAACTGCTACATTATTGTCATAATACGATTACCAAATTTCAAAAACATATCAGAACGTATTTTTTTCAAAACTAACATGAAATGAAATGAACTGGCTTTTCGTTACTAATTTCTTCCTTTTTAACCCTTCTAGGCCCGGTAGTAGATGTGTGCCAGCTGCTGTACAGTTCAGTAAATCTGCTTTTTGCCACACACTCTATTTATGTTTCATATGATTATCACAGTGACTGCCCATTATTTTCCCTAAACTGCATTAATCCGATGGTCTTTCTATAGGTCACATACTCTTCCTTCTGAGGCACGAACCTAGACTTTATTGTGTATAGTTCACAGGAATGTTTGTCTTCATTGTTGTCAGTACATCTAAGTTAAGTCTAAGTAAGAGTATTCCCGTAAAGTGTCCGATGCCCAAATGCAGGGATGCTTAGAGCCCAAAGCTGTGGGCCTTCAAACAGTTAAATTATCCACTAGCAGATCGAATGTTCTAGGTCAGGGCTGGCCAACATGCGGCCCTCGAGGAAAGTATTTGCAGCTCTCGGTCACCTGAATATTTTCAGTGATACAATTTAACAAACATAATGATGGTTACTTATTAACAGAGATAATGTATAGCAACTATAACACATCACTTTAAGGCAGCGCACAGTAAAGCAATCATTCATTGTTTTTGACCGAGTTAGGAAGGGCCTGCTACCTTGTCATTTAACTGTAATTTGAGCGTAACGTATTGCCTGTAAATAATGGCTTCCATTCAATTCTGCCCCCCCCCCCCCCCCCCCCCCCCTCCTTCCCACACACCACCTCAATTCCCCCCCCTTTTTTCTTTCCCCCCACTCTCACCCATACTCTCCCCCCCCCCTTCTACCTCTTCTACCCCACCTTTTAT
>Ga0123355_10011418_pt1 | contig 13689 bp, 15 predicted proteins | sample TergutEmb28metaG_3_FD_89872 | JGI IMG/M metagenome (GOLD analysis project Ga0123355, IMG submission 89872) | Embiratermes neotenicus P1 segment gut microbial communities from Petit-Saut dam, French Guiana - Emb289 P1 | ecosystem: Host-associated > Arthropoda: Insects > Digestive system > Gut ...
ACGCGGATTACCGTAAACAGCATTTTTGGCGAAAACACTACCGTTTGGGCAAGGTGGAATACGGCCGTGGATATTTTGAATCTAAATACCGACATGAATTTTAATCAAATTTCTGTTACGGATGAATATATAAACATCGAAATCAGCGCAACATACCACGCAAGCCTTGATTGGAGGCTTTATGAATGGAGGATTTTGGGCGGCTTGCCCAGCTTGATAACCCCGGGCTGGCAAACGATAGAGCCGACAAACCAAATCCATCCGATGAGAAGGCTACAAATACCACGCATTTTGCTGAATGTAGGGCAAAGATATATACTACACGTACAGGCGATTGACGCGACCGGTAACCCCGCTACCGTTTCGAGGGTGTTTAACATTACAAATATCGACTTACGGCATGTTAATATAGACATAACGCAGCTGCAGGATACCCATACCCCTCCCTATTCCAACATCGTGCATCCGCTGACGATACCGCGCGATGGGGCTAACGCCGGCCTTACCGTAACCGTGGCAAGCACACTCGGTGCAGAGCAACTGTGGGAGTTGCGCCAAACAGCACCGTACGAGCGTCGCTATCGCCAAGATTAGAGGCGTCAATAAGCGTAAATGTTGTTTGCATACCTATTTTGTTTTCAAATGTACCGTGCGCTAGTGTGTCAGCAACCCATCAAATCACGCAAGGCTTTGTGGATCAACAACTATTGTTACTATACTAGCATCACTCATTACAAATGTGAATGTAGAATTATATCCATACATTCACAGCCACGGAAGGTACATACGATACGCCGCTCCCGTCCGGCTGCGGATTGAATCGGAACACTATATCCGCATATTTTTATCACCGGCTGACAACAATAACTCCAAAGGAGATGTGTTACCAATGGATGCAAACAAAACTTCAGCGAACGAGACCAACTTACCAGCCGACAAAGTTCTAATTAGGGACGCCGTAGGCGACAACGCCATCGCAAACCAAGTATTACACGAAAATGAAATGGACTTAAAGGCGGAGATTATGTCGGCGGAAATGTTTTTGATGACGCCGACATTTCCATTTTTGAACCTAACAAACAAGCCAATTAACACGGAAGATCCAGACATGTGGCCTTAATTTAGTTATTTGGCCATTGAATTTATAAAACGGCCTTTATTACCAAGTTCAACCTTTCAGTAATCGGAACTTATAAAACTATCTAATATTTAAACGAATATACCCATTGCTTAATTCCAATTGCATGCCACATTTGTCAGTAATAACCTTGTATTAAATTAAGGCTGCCTATGGGTTCATTGGCAGCCTTTAAACTTTATTATATTTTTAGCATATAATACAGAATAATACAGTTTTTGTGGGGAGAAACCTTCGTGTTCGACAATCAGCTGGCATCAGTCCTTTCGGGGGTTTTGTTCAGAAAAATACTTAATAATGATCAAATTTCTATGTTTGAATATAGTTTTATAACGAATAGCCTTATCGCCAACAATATACCATTCGATACGGCTTTTGTTTCCGGGACAAGGAAAAACCCCGCGTCCCTGCAGCTAACGGTACACATAAACCCAACAGCCACGCTGGTGTTAGTGATCTCCCTTGAGCCGGGTTCGTCGGTATTTTCGCCAAGCCCATAGATGCCAACAAAAAGACAGATCTTATGTCCGTCTTTTTGCCGCATAATTAACCCTAGTTACATTTATTTACACCCTTGTTCTCGTTGAACTCGTCAACAGTCGAGCCAAGAAGCACTTCATCCCAATACTTACTACCCATATAGATTTACTTGCGGCGCACACCTTCTTGAATGCAACCCAGCCTTTTCAACATGGTTGTGGAGGCTATGTGTTTTCAAGCACAGAGCTGTAATGCATAATATACAGCCATCGCTTAGACGCATGTCATATCACGCAAACGCTCGAGTTCATTTTTCTAATAATAGTTCATGTAGTCAACGATCATATATAGTTAAATCCCTTCCGATAAAAATACTTAAAATACCACCGGCGACTTCAGTATCCCCGTCGGCTTGGGCTGATATTCGAACGAATACGGCGAACCGCCGGAGCGCCACGCGTTCGGCCACGACCAACCGAGGTTGTTGTTGATATGAAGCGTGCCGAATGTGTTATACCTGTTACCGTACGTCGTAATTTCGAGCTCATGCTCACCAGTCGGCAAGCTGCCCAAATCCAACGTATACGGCGCGTACGCGATAATGCCTGCATCTTCTCCATTCAGCTTAACGCCGATAAGCGGGCAACGGAAATACGAAGCCTGCACCCGCACAGATCCGTTACCATGACCTTGACTTTGCACCTTACATTTATACGTTATGTTGCCGCCGTAAAACGGAAATCCCAACGGAACGATATCGCCAAAAGGCAAGGCTTTCGGAAGTTCGGTTATCACTGGAATTAATCCCTTTAGCTCAACTCCGAAACCACCGAGTATAAAACAATTCTCCGGATTCGTCGTGCGTCCGTATTTTATATCAAGGCGAAGCTCATTTACACCCTTTTTTAGGCTCGGCAACTTTACCTTTTTAATGGATCTATCTACGTAATATCCAATTGAAACGTCCTTAGGCTCATTGCTAATTATGCAGCGAATCGGCATACCGTTAAGGGTTATCTGCGTTCTGTCCAGATCCTCCAATGCGAGCCAAACCTCGTTTACATCTACCTGTGAATGGATGGTATAGCGCAGACGCAATGTGTTCTTCAGCTCACGATCGCTTTCAGGCCACGTCCACGGCTGTGCCAACGCACCCTCGCGCGCGGGTATACCCAAATACTTTCGGAAATTGTTGTCTATGACCAAAATATCCTCAGCATCCTGCCACTCGCCGTCGTCAAAGGCGTACTCCGGCCTATCCAGCACCAGCACGTTCGGTTCATCCAATTCATATGCGTAAGTTTCCAGAGGGCGCGGCCTTTCATGCCGTATATCAACCGACACCTCTTCTTCAGCATGATATTCCCCGTCCTTTAGTTTAAAAAGCAAACTATCGTGCATATAAATCCGCCGCCGTATAATCGTGTTTCCGTCCACGTACTCCGTCTTTTGCGGCGCGATGCTTCCATCCATAGGCTCGCAAAACAGCACTTTATGATGCCCGCGCAAAGTGATAACCACCTCATCCGCTCCCCAGAAAACGTCTTGGTTATCGGGCTTTTTGCCATTGCAAATGAACAGCCACCTGCATTTATCTCCAGGATGCGCCGCCAGCGCAGACTCACAAAGCCGACTAGGGTCACCCAAATCACTATCCTCACGAAGTTGGTATATTAGATTATCTACCCTTCGCCCGTCTCCACGGCGTATTTCAATATCACGCATATTATCAAGTGCAGACAGTACTGCAGTTTTTGAATATGGTATACGTTCAAAACCAGCAAATTCCGCCACGTCGCAGGCCTCGCCGTCTATAATCTTGGGGAACTCTCCGGCAAATAAGACTGTACCGCCATTTATGCGGAAATTATGTAAAGCATCTAATGTCGTTTTACGTATCGACCGGCAGTTTGGAACGACTACCGCACCGTATTCCATTTCGCCAACTCTAAAACTATTTAGGCATTCCGCTTTGTAAAGCCCTGGTAATAGCCCTTCAGAAACAAAATCAAAATCTATATGCCCAAACAGAAGCCATTGTATGATGTTCTGAAAATCCGTCTCCATCTCATCACGCGTTGCCGCCGTCTTATCGTTCGGCCCAAACGCCGTCCAATATGATTCTACCGGGTGTATCACCGCCACATTACACAACGCCCTCCCCCTCAACAATACCGTATTAAGCCGCGCAAAGTAGTCCTCGACATATGGATATTGCTTGTACCAAGGCGACTGGTAGCCGATTGCGGCCGGATAATCGCGCTTTGCCTCACCAGCCATTGAAACCCATGCCAAGTGGTGTACGCGCAGCGTAACGCCCAGGGCGGCCTGCCAATCACCTTGCAGCTTATGTCCGCGGAAGTCAAAATCCCAGTTTGTGACGCCGTAAAGCTCGCTCATCACGCCTTTACGCCCCATCTGGCGCGATACGGACTGTGCCTGCTTTGCAGTAGAATATTCCCGCCTATCTGCCAGCATATCAATACCCGGCAACCCAAAACCGCGGTACGAGCGCATAGACTCGCCGCCTGCAACGGTTTGGCTGTGCAGCGATTCCTCATGCATCATATGCCCAGTAAGCATTATACCCCTTTCATCACACCACTTACCGATATTATCCGCAAACGCCTCCGTAAAGCGAGCACACACATGTTCATGGTATCGATATCTCGCACGAGACGGCCGGCCGCCCGCCAACTCCCAAAACAGCTCAGGCAAAAAGTCCAAAATGCTCTCACCATACATAGCTTGGTATGTCTCATCAAAATCCCTCGTAAATGGCATGGATACGGGTATTTTTTGGTTTGAATCGGCGAAATGATGTTTGTGGTGGATGTCCGGCTCGTCCGTAAAAATAGCGGGAACGGTTTTTCCGAAGGAATCTTTTAACGTTTCGTAATACCGTTCATGCGTGACCCCAATAAACCTATCTACAGCCTTTTTGCTCATGGTGTCAAGATAAGCCTGATTATTGAACCATGTATTATCGCCCTGTATCTCTATGTAGGCATCCCACACATTCCCCTCCACCGGAGGGGTGGCCTTTAGTCCTGGGTGTTGGCAGTGGAGAATAGCCCCCAAATCAAGCCGTTCATACCTAATTAAGAAACCATCCGCCAATTCAACCTTAAACCGTGCCACAAGCGTACGCCGCGCACTCTTATACGCTAAATGGCCGCCTACCGGCGTATCCACATCATTAAAGACATGACCGTGCGGCACGAAGTTCAGGTAGTGCGTACGGTATTCATAGTCCTTAGTTACTAAACCGCCCGCAGAACCGCTCGGCCAACGGTCCTCATCGTACAAAAAGCAATACATACCCCGCTCTTTCGCTCTTTCATTACAGACGGACACAAGACGCATAAACTCATCGCCCAAATACTCCGTACCAAGGCCTGACCTACTGTGGATATGGAAGCCGCCGATACCCATCTCCTTAAACACGTCTATTTGGCGCAAAAGCTCATCTTCATCCAAACGCGCATTCCACGACCAAAACGGAGCCCCACGGTATTCGTTTGTAGGGTTTTTAAATAGTTCCAGGGTAAGCATCTTTTCCTTCAATCTTTCATAATACATAACGCACCTCGCATCATAATTCTTTAAATAATAATAACATATATACCTAAAAAATCAAAGCGAAATTTATTATTTCCATGTCTATAAAACTTCCTGTTGAAAATTAAAACAAAATGTTGTATAATTTAACCGACAGGGGTACCAACTACCCACAACTTATACTTTAGAGGTTATTTATGGAGTTTTTTATTGCTTTCGCGATCGCCGCCATCGTTACGTTCTTACTTGTGCGCCCCATATCCGCGCTGGCTCATAAATTGGATTTTGAAGACAAACCTACGGAACGCAAAAACCACAAAGTACCCGTACCCCTTATCGGCGGCGTTATAATGTTTTTGGGCTTTTCCGCACCGTATGCCGTATTTATTTTGTTTGCCGATGGGTTTTCACAACTGCCTATAAATTACGGCGGTATATTATTGGGCGCGGCACTTATTTTATCTATCGGCTTATTCGACGATTTCTTCAAAACCAGAAAAAAAGAGTTCCCCATTTGGCCGCGCCTGTTAGTGCAGATTGGCGCGGCAAGCATCGTATACGCCGTCGGTGTTCGTTTTTGGGGTATAGACCTGCCATGGACAAGCGGAGACCCCATAGTTTTTATTCCCGTCATCCAATACTTTTTAACCGTAATGTGGATTTTGGGTATCACAACAGTTATGAACTGGATAGACGGGCTGGACGGCCTTGCTGGCGGCACAGCGGGCATTACGGCATGTACGCTCTTCGTATTCGCTATGTTTATGGGTGAAACAAGCTCCGCCTTTATGGCCGCGGCGTTGGTTGGCTCTATCGTAGCGTATCTGCGCTTCAATTTCTTCCCAACTAAAACAAAGATATTTATGGGTGACAGTGGTGCAAACTTTTTGGGATACATGCTTGCTGTTATATCGCTCCATGGAGCGTTTAAGCAGGCAACCGTAATCGCTATCATCGTTCCGGTGCTAGCCATGGGCCTGCCAATTTTCGATTCCATATCGGTAATGATAAGGCGTATCGTAAACCGCGCACCCGTCCACAAGGCTGACCACCGCCACCTACACCAACGTCTACAGAAAAAAGGCTTGTCTGCAAAGCACACTGTTGTTATGCTTTTACTTTTCTGTATGTGCCTTAACTTAACATCTATTATCTTAATTTTAATATAATGAAAATCCGGTTCCGTAAAACAAGTCAAATTATTATCCTGTCGTTATGTGTCACAGTATTCTGTGCCGGGGTTTTAATGGCGGCGTACGGTATATATCGCGGCGAAACAGAAAGAATACGCACGACAGGCGGTCTCATCTGTTTGTCCTGCATAGGCGTGGGCACACCCACAATGGCGGAACAGATACGCCGTACCCAACCGCCTTATTGGTATATAGAAATGATGGAACAGTTTAGATGAAGCAATCAACATTATCATTCTTAATAAGGCCATTAATCCAAACCGCTTTCTTCTTCGCGCAAAACCCATTTTTAGGCAACTTCCTAACCGGTCGAATACACGACGGAGACTCTAAAGGCTTCTGTACGCCTGGATTAAACTGCTACTCCTGCCCTGCCGCCGCATTCTCCTGCCCGATAGGCACTTTGCAAAACTTCTTTCGCGGCGCGGTAACAGACATCAGCTTTGCAGTCGTAGGTTTTCTCGTCGCCGTATCTGCCATGTTCGGGCGGTTTATCTGTGGCTACGTATGCCCGATGGGTTTTTTACAGGATATACTACATAAAACACCGCTGCCCAAGTTACGGGTACGCCTTAAATACCTGTCCTACCTCCGATACGTAATATTAGCACTTTTTGTCGTCATCCTACCAATCGCCGTCAGCGACTATTTCAGCCAAAACGGTGAAACTTGGTTCTGCGCGTATATATGCCCATCAGGTACGATATTCGGCGCCGTGCCGCTCCTCGCACACCCATCCAATGCCCCCTTGCGGGACATGCTGGGCGGCGTGTTCATCCAAAAGGCCGTAATCGCCATAGCCATTGTACTTACGTCAATGTTTATATACCGCATATTCTGCCGTTTGCTTTGCCCGCTCGGTGCTATTTATTCGATATTCAATAAAATTTCATTTATAAGAATTAATTTTGCCGAAAGCCGCTGCACATCCTGCCGGAAATGTGACAAAGCATGCCACGTTAACCTGTCACCCATCACGGACACGACGAGCCACGACTGCATGCGCTGCGGTTCCTGTGTACGCTCCTGCCCGACAGATGCGTTAAAATATGGAACATTGATTACAAAAAGAACCGATTCTACGAACGCATCATAAACAACTCGAATAATTCATCTATCGGAATAAAAAACAAACGACTTGTTGTGAATAAAATCAAAATTAAAACAGTAATCTTGCAAAATGAAACTAACACAGATTCAATTTTATGAATAAATAATTGTAATTTACTTTTCTTTCTAGCTTTTTTACTTTTTTCAATATCGCTAATCAACCAATCAAAAAAAAATTTCATTAAAAACTCCCCTCTTCATTACTTACACTTTTATAATTATATCCATATATATTTAATTATATACTCTTATGAAAAAAAAAATACCACTAGTTTATAATATCTAATTATTTTGTCAAATTATCATTACTTCAAACCACAAATTATAACATTAATTTCAAATATATTTATAGTATAATTTTATATAGACAAGCTATTGTAAAATTTGGAGGTTTAATAAATGGTTGTAAAAAATTCACTAAAAGAAACACGAATGAAAATTTTTTTGATGAATAAAAAAGAGTTTGCTCAATTTCTTCAAGTAGCAGAACAACAATATGGACGCTATGAAAATTTATCGGTAATTCCATCTTTGGAAGTTGCTTTAAAAATTTCAATTGCCTTAAACAAACCAGTAAATGAAATTTTTTGGTTCGAAAATGATTCAAGTTGAGAAAAAAGTGTTTGACAACTCGTTCATTTTAAGATATAATAGTCGATTGTAACATATGTAATATATTTTTGGAGGTCAACATCATGGGAGCTATATGTCCTAAGGGTAAACATTCATCCGCGCGCCGCGATAAGCGCAGGGCGCAATCATTTAGAATACCGAAGGTTACGTTGTCAAAATGCACATGCGGCGAGTTTATGCGCCCGCACCGCGCATGCAAATCTTGCGGCGTTTACGGCAACCGCGAAGTTATCCAAGTCAACGCGGGATAACGTTTTATCATTAACATGGCGAAAATCAACATCGCCGTAGACGCGATGGGTGGTGACAATGCGCCCGCAGCCGCCGTTAGCGGCAGTATAGCCGCGCTGGACGGGCGCGAGGGATTTACCGTTACCCTTGTAGGGCGGGAGTATTCTATTCATAACGAGCTGGTGCGGATGAAACAGGGTAGCGATCACCTTAAAACCGGCAGGCTCGTTATTCGTCATGCTTCAGAAGTCATCTCTACAGGCGAAATTCCAACCACGGCGATAAAGGAAAAGAAAAATTCGTCGATGGTTGTCGCATTACGCCTCGTTAAGGAAGGTACGGCACAGGCAGTCGTTTCCGCTGGCAGCACAGGCGCGCTTTTAACGGGCGGCCTTCTTGTTATTGGAAGGATAAAGGGTATTCTCCGCCCTGCTCTTGGTGTTATGGTACCTACCGTCGGCGGTTTTGGTTATACCCTTCTTATAGACGCGGGAGCCAATATGGATTGCCGCCCCGCTTACCTCGCCCAATTCGCACGCCTTGGCGCTGTTTACATGGAAAGCCTGTTTAACAACCCATTTCCCCGCATAGGCCTTGTAAACGTCGGCGCGGAAACAGAAAAAGGCAACCAACTCGTAAAGGAAACTTTCCCGATTCTTGAAAAATCCGGCCTTAACTTCACCGGCAACCTAGAATCGCGCGACCTTGCGCTGGATGGTGCGGACGTTGCCGTATGTGACGGGTTTGTCGGCAATATCCTCCTCAAGCATACCGAGGGTATGGCCAAGGCCTTATTTTCTTCCATCAAAAAAGAGCTAAAAAAAGGCATCGTTACAAAAGCCGGTGCTATCCTCTCACGCAAGGCTTTTACTAATATCAAAACCAGCTTTGACGCGTCCGAAGTCGGTGGCGCGCCGTTCTTAGGCCTATCCGGCTTGGTCGTAAAGGCGCACGGCAATGCCGGTAAGCGCGCTGTAATGAACGCGATACTCAAATCCGTTACTTATGTGGAAAACGACGCACAAGCCCGCCTAATGAAATATTTCGCCGAACACGACGGCGAATTTAAGGAATAAGACATTGGAACTGGAAAAACTTAAATCATTTATATCGGAATTAATGTCGGTTGATATTAATTCGATTACGGAAAATACGCGATTCTTCGCCGATCTTGGCATGGACTCTCTTGACGTGTTTCAACTTGTTGCCGAGGCCGAAGCGTACTTCGGTGTCCACATACCGGATGCTGCCGCCAAAGCCGTCAAAACAATCGGAGACGCGGTTAATTTAATTGCAGGTAAATAAAATGGAAGAGATTAAACTAAACGATTTAATCGATCGGGCGGAACTAGTGCTGGGTTATAAATTTAAGGATACCAAGCTCCTTCTTTCTGCGCTTACGCACAAATCTTATGTTAACGAAAGCACACACCACGGCAACCCTTCCATAGATACAGACAATGAACGTTTGGAATTTTTAGGCGACGCGGTACTTGAAACCGCCGTGTCCGAATATATCTACAACACCTACCCTACCCTTACCGAAGGGCAGATGACGAAGCTGCGCGCCACCGTAATTTGTGAGGCCAGTTTATCGGCCGTGGCTAGGCAGCTTAATTTAGGCAAGATGATGCGTATCGGACGGGGAGAGGAAGCTACAGGCGGAAGCAACAAGCCATCCATACTTGCGGATTGTTACGAATCCATCATAGGCGCGTCTTTTTTGGACGGCGGGTTTGATGCCGCCAAAAATTTTATCCTCCTCACATTGGAAAAAGTGATAAAGGAAAATATACATAATTTTGAGAAAAAGGACTACAAAACAAATTTACAGGAGTTTGTACAAAGTATTGGGCGAGACGCGGTAATCTACGAAGTTATAGGCGAGGACGGCCCACAGCACATGAAGGTTTACACCGTCGCCGTATCGTACCAAGGCCGTAGGTTAGCAACCGCCAGCGGCAAATCGAAAAAGGATGCGGAGCAGGCCGCGGCGAAGTTGGCTATTGAGGGGTTCAAATAGTTTAGAAGCAGATGTGGATTGTATCTCTATCTATAGGGTTATAATAATGTTAAACTGATGGCGCGTGAGTTTGCTTTATATAAAAAATTTTGTGATTCCTAACTCCAAAGAAAATACCCTCGCACTCAACGCCTAACTTATTTGCTATTCCTTGATATAACAGACATTTCAAAGAATAGTATAGATGCTTATTGCTATAAATGAAATCCGATAACCCAAATCCACTCATGTAACTTTCAGCTCCCTGAGAAAAATCACACTTATCTTTTTTACCCCTTTCAATAATGAGACAGTTTGATTCATAAATAGCAGATTCGTAGTGAATATACCTATGCACACTATGTCTTGACAAATCCAAGGAATACACAATTCTGTTATTAAATAAATATTTTTTACCATCGAAAATGCTATCGTAAGTACTTTTATAGATATCAATCAAATTAGAGAACCAAGTATCACAAAAATGCTCAAAATGGTTTATGTCCTTAAAGCATTCATAGCTAACCCTTTCATTATATTCTACGTCCTTCATGTTCAGTTCTCTAGCTCTCTTTAAAGCATAATGGCACTCGATATACTTAACATCCATACTCATAATCAAATGCCTACCGGTCGTCTTCAAGGATGACGGCTTCTTGCGATATTCGTTGAAATAATCAATGAGCCCGTGATTAAAAATAATACTTAGCGGGTCGATTTTCCTACTCCATGATGCGCGAGATAAAAGGTAATTGTGTAAGTATGCCTTAAATTTCGATTCGGATTCACAGAGATGATTGGAATCAAGTATGTATATAAGATAGTCTATGCAACTGCTTAAAGCAGTCTCTATTTCGTTGATGTTTTTATGAGTCTTGCTTTCACTTATCAAGGTTTTCGTCATCCATTGAAAATGATAAACAAAGTCATTCAATACCTCTCGAACAATTTTTCTTGGAGCAAACTCCAATACATAAGCAGAGTCAAAGTATTCCTTCAATATTTTAGACATTACATTCTTTGAATATTTTTGATGAGTGAGTGTTCCAATCATATCAATATGTGGAAATAACATACCTGATCCGAAATCTCGTATACCGCTATCAATCTCACCCTTTATTTGGGGATAAATAGAATATAGATTTGACATTTTAGTGTTCTGCACTTCACTATCACAATATGACATTGTGACTTCATCCACGGAGCTACCGATTCCAAAACGCCATAGATTTGGAAATATCTTTTGTTTTATAAATGATATATCCCCATTAAGATATCCATTTAAATAATCAAGCGCATCTTGAATATCCGCGATTTCTCGTGTACTTTTGTATGGTAATTTTTCATTTCTCTCGTCAGATATTCTGTGCAGCATAGCTACAAAATCATCTACGCTTTTTATGATGTCCTCTTCGCTAAAATAAAATCTAACATTCTCTTTTCCTTCAAAATTCATTGACATCAATCTTTCGTCAGAGAGATATATCCAAAAAACTTTTTTCAGTTCAATATCTACTACGAAATATATGGCAGGACTTTCAGTAACTTTTGCCTTAATATAGTATAAGAATTTTGTACACAAAGAATAGCTATACTTACCTTTATTATTTGTAGAAATTAAAGGTTGTAAATCGCTGACTTTTTTGATCTGCACAACAAACTGTTTCTTAGGTACTTTGTTCTCATCACTAACATTATCTTCTAATAGCTCAAAAAAACCATCATGATTAGGTGTTTTGTCGTTCTCACCAAAAAAAGTCTTTATTTTTTTACTATCTTCGAGCAATTTTGAAAGCAATCTAATGGAATCTGATTCGTCAAATGAGACGATGGAATGTGTAGCCATGCCGACTTTTTTATTTTGCATATAAAGCTCCTTAGGATTTTTTGATAAAATAAAGCGTACGGCTTTAACATCATTGCAGCCTTGCTCTCACTTAATTCGCAATTTCTGCGAATTAAATATCTGTCTTTAAAGCATTCTCATGCCGCAACAGCCATTCCTTCCGCCACAAACTACCGCCGTAGCCCGTAAGCCCCCCATCCATGCCGATAACGCGGTGGCATGGTATGATGATTGATATGGGGTTTTTATTGTTGGCCCCGCCTACCGCGCGTACGGCACGCACGTTGCCTACTGCTGCGGCAATATCCTTATATGTACGCGTCTGCCCGTAAGGTATACTAAGAAGCGCCACCCAAACGGATTTGCGAAAAACAGTGCCGCCAAGTTCCATAGACAACGGCACATCAAAAACCTTACGCCGCCCGGCAAAATACTCATCCAACTGAGTTACGCACGTTCTTATCGCGCCACACGGCGCACTGCTGGTACTAGGTTTGGCATCATCATCAAAACCAACGTATATTATCGCTCCGTCACACGATTTAATAAAAATGACGCCGATCGGCGAATCGTAAAAATATTCTATAATATCCATCATTCACCTTTGGCTGCGCCGCTAAGCTCTTTTTCGTAATCATCCACAAATTTACCGTACTCAACCATAGTATCTTCCAACCGTTTCTCTATTTCGGCCAAACGCTTCTCCAAGGTTAGTAGCGCGTCCGCCGTGCGCTTATGCGCGAAAACTTCCTGATGGAACATCTGCTCAAAGCTACGCTCCGCCTCCGGCATTTTGCTGTCGCGCTCCCTAAATAAAGTATCACACAAATCTAAACAGGCATACATAAGCGTTATAGCCTTTGAAATACCGTACCCGCGCCGTGAGTTGAACTCTTTTATGATATAATTAATATAATTGGCCAGCCTGTCCACATATTCCGGATCCTCGTGATCACAACTAACGGATATAAGCTCACCAGCTACTGTAACCAACTTCTTTGTAATTTCACCATTTTTTGCCATGTTAGTACCCCGTAATTATTCAAATAAATTGTCGAAAATCGCACAAATACATTATACGCTGCAAATAAGAAAAAGGCAAGTGTTTCACCATAAAAAGCTTTGCATAGAATTAGGTTTTAATCAAAAATTTTTAATGGCAAAAGCAAAGGCGACGCTAGCTGAAGCCAGCCTGCGTCGCCTTGATAAATCATTCGGTTATTACGTTTTTTGCTCGACCTACATTTTTACTTGGTTGCTACTCGGCACTCACGAAGCCTTCGTATTCATCCTCGGCGAGGGTTAGCCCGTTCTCCGGCGGAAGAAGGATTGACGCTTTCATGATATAGTAGAACGCCCAGTGGCTTACTGCCAGGTCGCTGTACAATGCGTAGCCGTTAAGGGTGGCGTGGATGCTTTCCGGCACAGGTATCGTACCCATTGCGCGGCTCAGCTTCACTATCGTCTCCGCTCTGGTTGCGGCCTCGTCGGGGCG
>Ga0123355_10011419_pt1 | contig 13687 bp, 11 predicted proteins | sample TergutEmb28metaG_3_FD_89872 | JGI IMG/M metagenome (GOLD analysis project Ga0123355, IMG submission 89872) | Embiratermes neotenicus P1 segment gut microbial communities from Petit-Saut dam, French Guiana - Emb289 P1 | ecosystem: Host-associated > Arthropoda: Insects > Digestive system > Gut ...
ACACACACACACACACACACGTGTGTGTGTGTGCGCGCGCACGCGCATATGTGTGTATGTATGTATGAATGTATGTGTGTGCATGTGTGTATGTATGAATGTATGTGTGTGTGTGTGTGTGTGTGTATGTATGTATGTGTATATGTATGTATGTATGTATGTATGTATGCATGCATGCATATCAGTCAGAACTGGTAGAATTAACAAACAGGAACAAAAAAAGGTAGCAATCAATGACAACTGAAGGTATGCCTGAGTCATCGGTACTGCATCAAGTTCAGTATCTTAGATCACAGCATTTGTACATCCGGTATGAATGGGATAACAAAATGTTTCACTGAGGCTGAGTATTTTTGATTCAGTCTTTTATCATACACAAAAAATACTATAAGTGTGAAGAAACTACTATCTCAGCAGAGGGCATGTTCCACAACTTCCTGCTTAGATTACAATGAGCTTTAATATAGATCGAAACAATCAATGCTACACGAATCATTCTGCAGCAGGATGCCAGTATGTCTATGAGGGAAAAAAAAATATTCATGATGATGATTAGAAATGTGTATTTTATTTTAGATATTACTTTCTAGACTTTACATCATGATGTTCAGAAGGAACAAAGAACCCCATGAACTGTTCATAATTTCTTGGGGAGAAAGGGGCAGGGAGAAGATATTTATCCACATTATTCTACTGCAATTATAAACTTTTTGTGTTAGTTCCTGTACTGTACTTTAAAATTATGAAATTTTATTGTGTGAAAAAATTACTGATAAAATTTGGTTCCATTAGAGTCTTCAAAAACTGGCTCTTCCAAAATCTTTAAAAATAAATTATTTACAAATCCTTCCACTTTCCAGTGCTTTTACAAACCACTGTCATAAGTTAGTGCAGCTGATTTAAAATAATTTGGAAAAGAATGTGTTATCCTTTATTTGTCGAACAGGTTGCCCATTTGCAGTTAAATGTAACTCTTCATGGATGAAAGGGTAAATGCTGTCCCATGCAGAGGCAGGCATTTTGAAATGAAAATAACTCAGCCATTAGTAGCTGCATTGGCACTGTAAGGCCAAATGTTAAATGTTAAAACTATTACAGTCACAAATAAGTACATTTTCACTTTATTTAGTTAAATAAATAAAATATCAATCACTTCACTGCTATGTCCTACGGACTTCCATTGTTTGTGGTACAGTTTAGTCAGTACCTCTATTAACCAAAGTGGTTCTCCAACTTTTGCAAAACTAGCCCAGAAAAATGTACAAGTTTATAAATGAAAATTCAGTGCTTTTCATCATGACCTGTTTTAGTCATAGTCTTCTGTGCATACAAGGTGTGATCAGTTTCTGGACTGGCTGCAAGATTGCACATCTAATCCCAATGAACAGAGTTCTTGAGTCTTTGCGAGCTACTCAGCTATTCAAAAAATTCCCTGTTTTTTTATAAAAACTTAAGTTTCACTGCTATGTCCACAACAGCTTGCCACTGATTCATATGCGAAACCAGATGAATCCAGTTCACACCCTCCCATCCTATATTCTTAATAGCCATTTTAATATCCCTCTTAGCTACATGTAGGTCTTCCAATTGGGATCTTCCATTCATGTTTTCTGATATTACACAATGGTTAGCAGAGCTGCCAACATGCAGCTGCAGAAAAAACACCAATACCTCTTGCTGTCGAGAGTCTCTCAAAGGCTGCTGCTGGTAACCCTGTCTCCAGTTGGTAGAACTGCTAGCTGCCCCACTGCCACGCCAATGCTGCTGCATGAAAATAATGCAATATTAGCCATATATACTGTCTTGCTTTCAGAATTCATTGCTGATGGGGGGATCTTGTCTGTCAAAACCCTAAGTACTCTCTGACTGAGAAAATACAAATCTAAGTTTCTGATGCTGTATAACAATATTTTTGCAAGATATAAGGTTTTTGTGGTGGTGATTACGAAGTTTACTGTCTTCTTCAATCGGACACCATGTAATCTGTTAGATACGTACCAGAGTTTCTGAAGAATCTGCTGCCTTTGTCATCAGGATACATAATGGAGACAGCAGGTTCCTCTGATACATCCATACACATCAACCCTGATAACATAGCACCGCATGCCAGAAGACAGCAGTCTTCAATAACAATACTTCTGATTAGTATTTGTTACAATGTTCACTGTCAGCACATTTAACCACAGTCACAGTTGTAAATGTTAAAACTACATAATGTTATACAGAATTAGCAGGTACATCAGCGCAGAGACCAATAAAATTTCAATGTAAAACCAACAAAAACCCATAACCTCAATCCACATTAAACAATCGAGATTCTTCCAGTGACGCACACGCACTCTCTCTCTCTCTCTCTCTCTGACATTTTATAAACTCCACAACTATCATTTTGAAGTATCCACCACATATTCTTTTTCTTCCCCCCCCCCCATTTTTGCAGTCACTTCTTTCTTCTGGTCCATTATACCTTCCATATTTTAATATTTCTGTCTCTTTCCCTCATCTCTCTAACATTCCTGTCCTATTCCTTCTCTCTGTCTAATCCATCCTAACAATGGTGTCATGGGTTTCCTCCAGCATGACAGGAATTGACCTGATTAAACAGTTCATGTCTCCAGCTACGATTGCCACTGATAATCCCTTAATTGAATCATCTATAAATACCACAGCCTTAGCGGGACACTATTACTTCAAAATTTTACTTAATATTCATGCCATAAATTTCAGAGGTTCTTGTGAGACTGCTCAACGTGTGTTATTGGGACCGTATGATGCCATAATGCTGACTGGAGTATAGGTACTATTTTGATTATATTTGGCAGAGCAAATCTCACACTCATCCTAAAACTACTGACAAAATTTCAAGTTTCTCTCTTTATTTTCCGATGGGTTGCTGTCACAAAGACACAAACATCTTCTTTGACTCTGTAGATAACTGGAACAAATTTCACATGCCTGACTCCAACATTTCGTCAGTTACATATACATGCACACAAAAAGGTTGTGTGGCTGTAATCTTGTTCTGCACTGCACAAAACCATCACAACAAAAGCTTAATACTTTTCAAAGACTCATTATCACACAAAATTTCAACCCTCTGTGACAAGTACTGTTACTCCCATCAAACCATGGGGATTTGTGTAAGTACTACCTGCCTAGGGTTCAAAAACTCTGTTCTGCACACAAAGAGATTGTTTTATATAACTTAGAATAAACAGTGTTACTTCCCCAGACAACTGATTTTTTTAATACCACTGAGATTAACTTTTGGTTTCAAAAAGTTAATACTGTGCCAGCTGCTAACCTGATGCTGGGGTTGGTATGATGGATACATGTAAGGTGGCGGCTGTGGCAGATACTGATGTGGTTGCCTAGTGAATGGTGTCGCTCCTGGAGGTCCAGCAGTTGGCATCATCTCTCGGCCAGGACCACGCCACCAATCTGGTACAGAATCTGGAGACATAAAAATATGTACAGTACATAGTAAGTCCAGAACACAATGTCACATAATACCATATTTACACTGATGTGCTACAGTTTTGAGTGCTTGCTCACTTTAGTATGTGCATCTGTGTCAGCTGTAACATGAATGCATAATGGAGAATTTATGTTGGTCCACATATTTAATTTTCAGTCCTACACAACAAATTAAACAAAATATGGTATTTCTACAGCACAGTATATATTACAGAATACGATCCTCTGGGACGTGACACCACATAGTATGGTAGATAATGCCAATGCTTCAGAGGAACATACTGCCTACAGTTTCTTGGTTAATTTGTAAGAAACTCAATGGGGTCACACTGAAGAAGACTCTTCATAGCAATAATCATGAGAACCTCAAGCCTAACCAAGGGCTACCAAGCAACATATCAGTTATAACCCTGACAGATAGCTCATTGCATAACAAAAGACTGGTACTCACCTAAGGGTTAGATTTCACTAAGACCCACAGATTTTTTTAGGAACGAGAAGCGATTAATTGTACATTATCTTCCTTAACATGTTTTTACAGCTGTTTAAGAGCTTGAAGATGATCAATTTAAGTCAAGACATGTTGCTCAAGTAAGACATGAAGACTATGCTGGAGTTGTTTATTCATATCACTGACTTACAATGGGTTTTCACATGTAAAATTATGCCACTGGCAGTACTTGGCACCCATCCATTAGGGAATACCAGACCAAACACAATATTCCACTGGCTCGGCTCCTCACATTCTTCACTCACAGATTTAGCATCTTTTTGTTCCCTAAACTGGCAAGTACCCGAAAGAGAGATTTCAAGAAACATGAAACCTCATTCAGTATTTGACAAAGGAACTGAACAACAACCTAAACAATTTTCTTGAGATGCCAGTGGCAGGATCACTGGAATAAATGTGTTCACATCACAGTAAAAGAACTGAAAGCTATGAAAGGGTGAAGATACAGTTCATCCTACAACAGGCCATGAAGGCCCAGAGGGGAAGTAGAAAATACAGTCCCAATCTTTCTTTAATCTTGGCACTAGAACAGGGTGGGTGTTCAACACTGCACCCCAGCTGCTTTACCCCCAGGAAAGAGACCCAGTACCCATTGTACAGGAGGCTGGGTGGGCCCCAGGGCAGATCTAGATGGGTGCAGAAAATCTTGCCCCCACCGAGATTTGATCCCCAGACTGTCCAGCCCAAAATGAAAGGTAAAAATTTGCTTATTGCAATTCATAAATTAACAAATCACATGCATCTCATTTTGTATTAGACTGTACCTTGGCGGCTGTGTTGTTGATGCTGGAATGTTTGAGTGGGGAAAGGAAGCTGCTGTTGCTGATGTTGGTACCATTGTTGTGGAGGGATAGGTAGGGTATTTGTGCCAGGCTTTCCAACACTTGATGAAAGGCCACTGTTCTGTTGGTCTGAATCCAGTGACAACTGAGAGAGAGCAAGCCTTGCTGCATTCTCTGAGGCCTGCCAGAACAGAAAAATACAAAACAAACAGGTTTCACGCATGTTTGTACGCACACAGATGGAATGATTACTGGAGTTTCAATAAACAAGATGCAAGGGTGTGGAATGGATTCAATTGGCTCTAATCAATTCCAATGACACAGTTCTTGTGAACATGGTAATGAAACCTGACATTCCGTATAAGGCAGGAAATTTCTTGACAAGCTCAGCGACTCTGTTTTTCTTCAGACTTTGTTCCTTGAAGGTACATACTTTTTTTTTTTAAATTTATTTATGGTTTACTTGACAAAAGTGTCAGAAAATGAGGCCATAAAGCACTGGTAGGATTTGTGAATAATGTCCTGTAAAGGATGCAGAAGTTGTCATAGAATTTACCTGTGGGACTAAGGAAAACCATGAAACTTCAATCATTATACTATGATGGGTGTCCCACATAAAATTTGAAATGGAAATTTTACCAGTGCAGGTTGAAAGCACTACTGCTTTAATTAACTTGCTCAGTGAATCACAAAGAAACAGTCACATCCTGCTGACCCTCAAAAGAGCTGCATTCTCCTATGTGAACACATAAAAAGGCAACCCTAAAATTTATTTTATACTTTTAAGCAACACAGAAATTTACTGGATTCTTAAGACACACTGCATAATCTCAAATTTATTTTCCACACAATGCTGTTTATTTAAAAATATTATTTTTTCTGTTCACATTACACTCATGTTTTTTATAAACCATGTGCTAAAATATAAATACCAAGCTGGTTGGATAAAGAGAATAAGGAAAACAAGAGGGTCAGGACATCCAGTCCAATGATTAACATTCCAACTATGTACAAGTAACATACATTATCCACATTTTTATACATCTGCATTTTATTTTACCACTGTGCCTTGAATTGCACCATCTGAATTATCTAACAATGACAACCGAGCTGTCCAGTAATTCCTCCAGTCAACTGCCCCAGAAAACTTCTAGCTGCCCCATTTATAGTTAGATGTATTACTTTTGAATTTAAATATTATATTAACAGTGTAACCTTTCATTTATTTTGTTCTGTGTTTCACATAATTATGTACTCTTTTTGTGCCTTAGTGTGTACGAAAAGTGTGCTAATGTTTAACTTAATCCTGAAAGGTCAAAGTATTGCATTTTATGATCACAACCTCTATTATTACATGTTATAAGTTCCCCATTCTGCGATGTTTCTGATACAGGTGGTGACCTCCTGGTATACAACACCTGCTAATAATTCATGTTACCCATGCCTGTCAAGTACACAAAGATGCATTATTCCTCAAGCAAGAAAGAGGAAATGAAACTCACTGGTCATGGGATTCAGTCCTTTTACCTACCAAATTGATTACAATGCAATTTCTTATGACAGAAGCTGCCAACTGCCAAGAATACTAACAAACTGTGAATGAAGATGTGAGAAACCACAACTCAAGTCTATGGACTTAAAGAAAGAAGAGTGAACCAAAAGAGAAATCTCTTAATGATGCACTCACCTGTTCCCGTGTGGTAGCCCACTCTCCGGTGAAGGTCCGCTTGTCTGGCAGCATAATTTGGGCTTGAACTGACCCATCTTCTTTGTTGTTGAAATAATTATAGTGAGGTATGCCATACTCTACAACACCACAATTTTAGAGACAAACATGAATCTACTTTACTTCAAATGAACTTCCATTACATTTAGGATAAACAAAAGTATAAGAGAACTATTCTCAAACAGAAGACACAAAACTCACAAATGTGTTCTTTGCAATCCTGCACCACATGCCTCGACATTCATTTATTGCAGATGCAAGTTTACTGCCGCCATGGTAATCACACCACATTTATCCACAGATTATCCTCAGTCACATTTTATTAAATACTCAGTACCCTAAAGAATGTTATGAATATAGGTTGCAATATTGAGATCTGTATCATATGTCACACATAATATTTTCCATCACAAGCCAGACCGGGCCGTGGGTCAGGCTGTTAGTTGCCAGCCTTTCACCTTGGAGGGCCATGTTTAACCTCAGAATAGTCCATGTGGGAGTTGTAGTGGACACAGTGTAACATGGACAGGATTCTCCCTGAATACTTTCATTTCCTCTGCCAGTATCATTCCCCCACTGCACCTTACTCATCCATTCTACTGTCACTGTTGCTATAATCTTAGGAACTGAGAGCACCATTAAATTACACACCTAAAAAGAAATTATTTCCTGGCACTTTTTGACAAAATTCAGGCCATTTAAATTTCATGTAAAGTGAGGTTATACTGGAATTGACATACACCAAATTTACTTTCTACCAAACAATTTTCATGGAAGACCCCAACAACAAAGCTATCAACAGCCAGCCAGAAAGTCAAAAAATTGAAACAACCACCTCACATAATGATTACCATTACAAGCATAAAAGAAAAAAGACAGCACATATTTTTAAAATTTACTGAAGGTTGCTGTTTTCTGGAATGCCAGCAGTATAGCAACATTCAAGAAGAATCTACTGCCTGCAGCAGTGTATGTGATGATGGAAGCAGTAGTTTCTCTGAAATTTTGGTGTAATTCCATAAAACTACATGGCATGACATCCTAGAAAACAGCAATCTTCAGTCATTGGGATAAACCAAACAGTCTGCTGTTTTTCAAAGTATACATACTGCATGCCTTACCTTTCTGCTGGAAAGTGTTAAGAAGCTGAACACAGTAGCCAGTTGTGTTCTCTTTGGTGCTATTTGGAGCAGTCACCTGCGCGTGCTGAACCACACAAGGAAACAGTATAAACACAAGTCACCTCCACAGCATGTGATTCTCAAACTACTTTCCACACTCATATACCACTTTGTGACCACCTTCAGTACTCATGCTTAACATGGTCAAGATATGATATAAAGACATGTCCTTTTACTGAAGATAGCACAGTCAGTATAGTACAAGGTAATGTCCCTGATGACATCACAAAGCTGTACAGGGGAAGCAGAGGTACAGCTCCACTCATTCTTAACCTCAGCACTAGATGTAAGTCTGTGGTCAACTTCATGCAACAGCTGCTTTACCTACCATTCAACAGGGACTAGACTAATGGCTGGATGACTGAGGATCATGGTTCAATTCCAGGTGGGGATAGGTTTTTTATCCAAAGCATCCACAGCAGCTCTGGGGTCCAGCCAGCCTCCTACACAAAGGGTAAAACAGGGTCTTTTTTCAGCAGTAAAGTGGCCAGGGCATACAGTACCTCAAAACACACGTAACACATGTGACAAATTTAATAATACCTAGTGAGGAGCAGTAACAAAATAAAAACAAAACTAAACATGACTTTTGGGGGGGGGAGACTGCTAGGGATAACTTTAAAAAGATCCCCATGCTCTTCATTTCTGTCACTCCCAACAGCCACATAATAATGTGTGTGTGGGGGGGAGATGATTGGTTTGAGAAAATACAGAGCTACCGTTACCTGTTATTCCTTTTTGGAAAGTACTAGAAGATGCATCAAAGAGGATAATGGGCAGCAAAGGCATAACACTCAGCAGGCAATCAAAACAGTGTGAAAAATTCATCAGGTTTCTGTCTGAAAGTGGACCTGTACACTACAATTATGATGTGCAAAACCCGCCAACAGAGGATGAAGGGGTTATGGTAGAGGTTACTGCAGGGAAAATTATATACTCAGACTTGAAGTTCTCAATGCTGCGTTTTAAAAAATACCGTACTGTTGTTTTGAATTTGATGCTGTGTAGTCTGGTAGAAATTTACCACCTTTATAGGCAACCTACTACTTTCACATCCAAAGCTGAAGGCTGAATTTATACACCGAAGATGGAGATAGTAAGTTCCTCTGAATACCAGTAAATATCTACAAGACTACATTACTCCTTACAGGCACAGTTAAACAATACAAAAAGGTATGAAGTAAACTGGAAACAGAATGCAAGATGATCACTAAAATGACATACATATATACTGCCAGTGGGTCACAAGATAAAAGGTGACATGTCAATGTAATGCAAAATGGCAAGCATCCTTTGCCTGAACCATTTAGATCATAGTGCGTGGTGCTACCACTCCAGTTTCTTCCTAGTATTTGATTTTCAAATGAGATTTAACTACATTCTATGCTAGCGCAGACAGATTTTACTATATTACAAGGAGAGAAGGGCTACATACTGAACTATGAACACGCAGTAGGAAAAAAAATAAGAAACTGGTGAAACATGGGCATTCCCTTTTTCTGCACCTGATACATATAGTCTGCTAGCTGCACTGACATGCTCTATAATAGTATGTATTCAATGGGACTTGACAAATATCAAGGCTTATATAACACTCAAATCATCAATGGATATATCACCACAGAACAGCTATTTTACCTATTTCACCACAACAAAAATAAAAATTATAATAAAAATAAATACCAGGAGGGGAAGGAGGAGGAAACATAACAAAAACAAAAACAACAATAATAATTTACGTGATGGCATTGCGTGCAAGTGGACAGTATGCCAACCTTTCATGCATATCTGCTGCCCCTGTCTCCAGGGTAGACGACTCTTCCATCCTGGAGATGAAAGCAACAGATTCCTCCAGAACAGTGTAAATATAGCACACTTCCAAGTGGTGCCATCACATAACAAGCAGGATAAACATCATCTTAAAACAAATTATGAAGCTACAAAGTAATATACTTCAACACATGCAAAAACATTACAAACCTCAACCTAGCCATCTTAGAATCTTTTTTATTTATGGTTTATTCAAGTACTCCTTCAGCATCTCACAATATATGATGCTGAACAACACGGTAAATTACTGAATAATGAATGTGAAAGGATGTGGAAGGCAGCAGTCATGGCCTAATTTGGGGTACTATGCCAATATTTGCATGGAAAGACAGAGAAAAACTAAGAACACTCAGTGAGTGCAATCTCCATGTCAAGGTATGAATATACAGCCACTTAAATAGGAAGTTTCAGAGCTAACTGCTTAACTGTAATGTTAATTTTTAAGCATCTTACTTTTTCTTGGTTGACAGTTACACTTCTCCAGGATCTTAACATTTTCTCAAAGTGATATTTCTACTTCTATCTATTAGCATTCTCATTTTATAGAGCCTTTTAGTGGTGATATTTATAACTGCCAGTAGCATCAACGCCATTAAATTTAAATAACAGATTAATTAAAACCAACTTAAATGCATGTAGTTTCAGTAAATAGTATTAATCAATTTTAATACCAATACACAATTTTGTAATGTACTGGCTACACTTGTATAAAGAAAAATTACATAATATTCAATAATTTTTATGTCTGACAATGCAAATACAGTAATAGCACACCAAGAATCCCATGGGGAAACTTCTAAATCACAGTTTCACTAATATGTATGACGCTGTATTTAAAAGGATGAATATGATAACCAAATCAGTGGTTTCCAACCTATCCTGACTCACAATTTGCTCAACAGCAGTCAGTTTTCTGGGAACCAGCATACCTAATCCCTGTGGCACTGTAAATAACATTAAGAAACCCTATGGTATTAGAACCCCTACTTTCAACACTGTTAGTGTCACAGTCTGCCACTGAACAGAAGCTGACCCAACCCTCCTTTCAGTGCCATCCTTCCACTCTTTCCCAGTCTTCCAAGTGGAAATTTTCCCAAGTTATTTTCCAAAAAACTTCCATATTCATTTATGCCAACTTTTTGCACAATGTTTTTATTTGTCAATTACTGCTCCAACATGTTTCGGCCACAGTTCTTGGTCATCTGCATGGAGCTGGTACGTTGGAGCAATAATTAGCAAATAAAAACATTGTGCAAAAAGTTGGTATTAAATGTTATATATGTAATATAGTTGCACGAAAAATGTACAATATTAAATTTCCATATTCACTGTCCCAGCCCACCACAGCCTTCCACATTTCACTATCATAACAACACTAAACGACCTGCATAAATCACCAAGTTCCTCAATACACATTATCCTAAACTGCTCATTTCTACTTCAGTCATTACTCTTAAGCTCAAATATTTTCCTGTGGGCTTCATCTTCAAATGCCTGTCATGTATGTTCCATACTGTATGACCTGTTCACAGCTGCATGTGGGAACCCGTACAAATAATATGCTACAATCTATTACCAACGTATCTAACATGTTTCTTTGCAATACAAAAACTCATGCCTTCCCTTGTAGTCTTTGATATACTAAGAAGTCACTGTCACTGGTAACAGAAATTTGAAACTAAAAATAATGTGCAAAGGCCTATGGAGAAATCTGTCAGACCTGACAACCTTCCAAGGATCTGGAATTTAAGAAATATTTTAATTTCTGGACACGCAGTGACCAACCCCAAAATTCCTTTCTTTTCATCACCACTCATTAACTACCACAAACAAAGCACTGGTAGTGCTCAGGGCAAATGTCACACCAGCTGCAACTCATCTGGGTGGAAGGTTATGGACTTACTATGGGCAATAAAATCAGACATTAAGTGGCAGAAACAAGAACTGAACACACATTTATATGACTTTAAGTGGCTTATAGCATCTTGGAAACAGTCACTAGGTGAGCTGTTATGACCATGGTTAATAGGACACACGTGTGACCCTGGCTGACCACACCTGGAAAATTAGCAAGAAAAGATACTCCTTAAGGAACACTTCGCTAAAAGAACTAGGGAACTATTAGAATTAAACAGAAACCAGCTGAGGAAAGTGACAAGGCTTTGTAGGACACTGGCACTTGAAAGGACACATACTGAAAATGGGAATGGTCATGGAGTCCTACCTGTGAAAGGTATCCTGCATAACAATACAAAATCTTGTGTCATGACTTTGAGGTTCTAGCTGAATTACAGAATTCATCTCGGAAGTCACTTCACGAAATCAAGTGACTATCAAAGGGCTCCATTACACAAGGTACTGCACTGCATATGAGGTTCAGGAATATTGGAGAGCATTCAGATAGGGTATGCACAACAGACTGAAGAAGGCTGTAGTGCATAGACCATTTCAGGCCAATCTTTTCAATTTAATCTATTCTATTCCACATTCCAAAAGCAAACATAACATGTTAAGGGCGGTATATTATAAAACAGTATTTTTCCAGCTGTAGTGAAACTTACAGCTTATGTAAAGTAAGAATTTCCAATACGCTTGAAACAAACAAGAAAATATAGGGGAAAGCATCATACAATGGAAGACAGTAAGTGTTCAACCTGAATGCCTCACCTTAAACATTTCTTCAACAGAAACTTGTTTCATATTATGTTGATGTGGTGGCAGCACTTGCTGCGAGGTACTTCTGGGACTGAGTGGCGTAGATGGGTCATCAGTGATTCGTAACATTTTCTTTAGAAGCTCGGTACCAGGCTCCTCCCCAATCTACAATCCAAAAAATAATTTTGCCCACAAAGTTGTTTTAGTAACAGCATACATAACAGAGATGGCAACAGCTAGTGACCTCCAGATAGCTTATTTTGTTCAGCCACTGCAATAGGTGTGTTTATGTGTGTTTCCCATGCTTGTCAGTGCGCAGACACCTCTACTATCCTGTAACGGTGTATTTAGGAACATGTATATGAGATTCAAGGATAGCAGTGGTTTGGTTTCCTTGGCTATGACACTGCATGAACTGTTAGGTGGGTACAAATGTTCTGGAAGAACCTGCTGCTTCGATTTTTGAAGCACAATAACAGTTCGTCAAACCAGACTCAAATTTTGTCCTTAAACTGACTTCAAACCTCACATATTTAAATTATGTTTTGTCAGTTTGAGAAACACTGCTCTTAAGTTTCATAATGTCAATATATGAATTACACAGTGTATGCAACTTGTTCAAAAATGATGTAATGACAAATGGTAAAGATAAAAGCACCACCATGCCTGTATGTCTGTCAATTAACGTTTGCTAACATCTGTGCAGTTAACTACTGACTTTGACATATCCATCTGCTTGTTAGCAAGAAATACATACAAAGTACATGGATTCTGACAAAATTAGGAAGAGGGGATTAGACAATTAATGTTCTCTTGTGCTGATGTACCACTGCTGCTAACAAATGAAGATGAAAATTCCACTTTGGTCTCAATGCAAATCTATTTGATACAAACAAAATTCAGTGAATTAATATCCAATAAAACTGTTGGTAAACAAACTGGACATAATGACAAGGTAATCACAGTGACAGATATGCATATGAATGCAGTATTATAAAAGAACCCATCTTTGACATGCCATGTTTGTTTCCAGTGCTCTCTGTACCGTTTATGAAAACCATTGCCTTTAAACTCACCTTAGGGTTTGGCACTGGCTGTTTCTGTTGCTGTGGTGATGACTGATCAGTCTTCTGTGGTGATGTGGCAGCTTTCTGAAAAACATGAAGAAAAGCACTGCTCTACACCAGAAGCTGCAACTATTGGTACACGACATGGAGGGCACTTCTAGAACTGCTGTTTCTTTGAATGTCACCATCTTCAACAAGCTTGCTTCCAGCTCTTTGCAGTCACATGGGCTGGACTCCTGCTCTTCATGTAGCAGGTATTGGATTCAATCTCAGTCAAGAGACAGGCTATCTACACCGAGGTCTTTTGTGATTTTCTTTAGCCCTTCAATGCAAACTATGGCCCCAGGGTCAACTCAGCCTCTAACAGAAATGAGTACCAGGAGTATTTCCTGGGGGTAAAGGCGGCCGGTGCGTAAGGCTGACAACCTACCGCCATCCTGTGTCGTCATGAAATCTGG
>Ga0123355_10011420_pt1 | contig 13687 bp, 8 predicted proteins | sample TergutEmb28metaG_3_FD_89872 | JGI IMG/M metagenome (GOLD analysis project Ga0123355, IMG submission 89872) | Embiratermes neotenicus P1 segment gut microbial communities from Petit-Saut dam, French Guiana - Emb289 P1 | ecosystem: Host-associated > Arthropoda: Insects > Digestive system > Gut ...
ACCTCTCAGAACTATATATGACACCCTATCGCTAACAAACTCTACTCTCTTAACTGCTGATGCTATTCTTTGGTGTACAAAAAATCCTGTTCCCAACTGATGATTTTCATTTCCTTTTCCATATAAAAAGCTATAGTCCCCTGCTCTTGCTGTGCCCCCTTTGTCCCACCTAACCTCCTGCACTCCGACTAAATCTAATTCCCTGGCCGCTGCCGTAAGTGAACCTGCCCTACACAGGCTCCTAACATTCCATGTACCCAATAAAATGTCTCTTTTCCTGCTGCGTGATACCTCCTCTAGAAACACCCCCTCCCCCACTCCCGGAGATCCAAGTGGGGTAGTAGTTTACCTCCGGATTGTTTTGTCTCCAGAGGAAGCATCTCACCTTGTGAATATTTCTTAACAGGGTTTTTTTCACGGGGAGGCGTTGGTAGCACCTCGCCCAACCCCCAAGCTGGAGGACCACCCCTCGTTGGCTGTCCGCGACTGCTTATTCAATATATTCGCAGCTACCCTCCTTATCGGAGGCCGTTCCTCCATCCGCAACCTGAGGACGCGCCATGCCGTAGTGACAGGGACCCACTTATACACAGAGTGACAAAACTTACGTACTCTTTCTATGACGATATTTTTTTTATTTACCTTTCTTGCTTGTAATTACAGATAAGTGTGTGGTATTACTTCATAATGTGTACTCACCCTAATAACTTTTTAACCGACTGACGGATTTTATGAAACTAAGTATTGGCGTACTTTTCACATATACTTCCTTACTCCATGGAGCAGAGTCCTTGTTTAGAAGCTATCCGGTTTGCAGCTAGTCAAGAAATTCCCTGTATTTTATGGAACCCGAAGGTTCATTACCAAATTCAAAAGTGCCTGCCCATATACTGAGCCAGCTCGATCCAGTCCATAACCCCACATCCTACATCCTGAAGATCCATCTTGTTATTATCTTCCAATCTACACCTGGTTCTCCCAGTGGTCTCTTTCCCTCAGGTTTCCCCGCCAAAAACCCTGTATACGCCTTTCCTCTCCCCTATACGCGCTACATGCCCCGCCCATCTCATTCTTCTCGATTTTATCACCTGAACAATATTGGGTGAGGAGTACAGATCATTAAGGTCCTCATTATGTAGTTTTCTCCACTCCTCTGTTACCCCGTCCCTCTTAGGCCCAAATATTCTCAAAACCCTGTCCTCAAACACTCAGCCTATGTTCCTCCCTCAATGTCAGCGACTAAGTGTCACACCCATACACAACAACAGGCAAAATTATAGTTCTGTATATCTTAATCTTTAAACTTTTCACGTTTAGAGCATGTATATTATTAAGCTACTGGGATCAAGAATGTCAGGACTGCAACGGTTTTAATTTCCGAGATGGACGCGGCACCTAATATAGGGTCCTCAAATTTTGTGCGGCAATAAATCCTCGAAAAATAGTTAAATTTTCTTAGAAATATTCTTTTTTTGAGATGTAAAACAGCATGGGGCTGCCTAAGATCTCTGGATTTTATGAGATGAGAAATTAATCATCAGTATTCAGAACGTATGTCCATGGATCTGCGTTGGATTGACGGCTGCAAATAAAGACAATTTCTTTTGTCCTCAGTGTGACAAGTAATTTGTATTTGTCTTCTGGTTCCTCTGTCTTCAATGTGCATCATATGTTTCTGGTTTAATTTTGAATTTCAACTTGTTTAAGTTATACAGCCATACAAGAATTTTAACTCCGTTTCGTTACACTGTCCATGTCACATGCTCACATGTAGGTCTAACTACTGTATCGCTTAAATAAAAATAAGTTGTACACTTGACTTGTATCTCTGTTGACTGGATACGTTACCGGCACTCCTCAGTCATATTACCCATAGGAGTGTTGATAATATGACCAATTACAAACTTTGAGGTAAAATCTTACGTCTTCATAACCAACGGGATTTCATCAATGACGTATTGTTGGTTATGCAGACAAATTATCTTTCTAGGTGACAGTCGTGTTGACTGCTGACTTGGTGATGATCCCCGCTAACCCTTGAGTAGTTTACTAGTTGGACCTCACATTTGGACTGGACTTACTGAGAAGAGAAAAATGTCTTACCTCTGCCCAACATAAAACAGCGTGTCCTCGGTCGGTCACTATACTGACTGAACCATTCCGGCTGCACACTCGAAACAGTAGGCCAGAATAAGTGGTGAGCTATCTTTGTAAAAAAAAATAAAAATAAAAAACAAAAAAAAAAAAATTAAATTGCACGTTCGTAAAAGGAGTTTTTGAGTGTGTGTATTCCTCTTTTTTCCGGAACTTTCTCCTTGTATAAACAAATTGATTGTCTCAATGAAAGTTGGCTGTCAGTAACAGAAAGTGAAAACCTGGACTGTCTGCTGCAGAATATTGGTAATTAGAAGATTCTTCAAGATAGCCTTCACTTGAAGAATAAACTATTCATTTTGTCAGTATGAACGAGTGTTCATTATGTATCTATATTTGTGATTCATTTGACTACTGAACAGACTGTGCATCCTCAAATGACAGGATGATTGTTGAATCATAAACTGTAAGGAATGTGAAAGGAAGCAGAAACCGGACTTGGCCAAACCTGAGGTACGGTCAGTAATTTCCTGGAGGGACTAAGGGAAACCACGAAACATCTCAGTTAGGATCATGACGTACCGGTCGCTATTCGAACCAGTCGCCTCCCGAATATGAATGTTTGTAATGGCCAAGCAGTTTAATTAAAATGAGCCATATTCTGCTACATTTAGTGGAATTCCGTGCAACGTAGAGGTATTGCGTGAGATATAACGGACGGACCGACAGAAGACAAACGGCGCTTCCGCAGTGGGAAAATATGAGGCTGACTGCTGTCTGTTTAAGTACAGCAGTGATAGTGTATCAAATTACAATTTTATTTTCAACTGCAGACACACTGTAGCATAGTTCGGTTAGTGAGGGAACGATATGCGCGGTGCCTCGGAAAAGACGATGAAGGAAGATGTAATTATGTGTATGTAGCATGGCCCTAAGTAAATCCATGAACGTATGAAAAGCTACACAACATTATTAGCATTTAGTTCTACAGTTTTGTGTTGACAAATTTCGTAGTCCCTTGCTGCATAACTAATAAAATACCCTGTCAGATCATTTAACAATCAAGAACGGCGGAAGATATTTTCTAACCAAGACCAAGATCATAATTTTTTATTAACGTTTCGAGGATAACTAACAGAGCCTTCTCTCCTATTGCATCGACTTATATACCTACATACCTACCTATTAGTATGTATTATTTCTCCTCTTTTATTTTAGTTTTGTGAAGAGATTAGAACTTATCTATAGACTCTGCAGGTATAATTGTTGAATTTGTCAGATATAACCTCAAAGTTCCACGCAGTCACTAGGTTTGTAATGCTGTCCATTCCAACAACACCTCTTGAACACTGTATATGTTTGTGGTCTATGGACATAACAACCATTACTTGCCTAGCGCAGATGGTTCTTTAGTTATTGCAGTCAAACCGAAAGCGCAAGAAGAGTTCCGCCCAGCCACCATATTTTTATTTTGCATTAATGTAAAAATACGACCTTAAAATATTTAATTTTTTTTTTCCAAAATACATTACCATGCATCCTTATAGTATCCTAAATTAAGTGCTGTTTTCACTTCATAAGTTCGCACGCTTGCCGTGTTGTTATTACTGAATGAAACTAAAATCTCTGCATTGGGATGTACTACTATGGCATAGTATTGGTGCCCAATTATGTGAACATCTTTGAGGTGATTCACTCGTTGAAGTGAGACGCACAGACGCAGAGTAAATTTATTTTTAAGTCTACTATTTTTCTCCCCTCATAACAAATTGATTAAATCGTTTTATTGTTCGAAATCTTTTTCTAATTTTATTCATTATCTCATCAGTTGATATAAGTTTACCTCAGTCATCTAGAAGATAAATCTCGCCATAGTTGTGTTCTATTATTTAACAAATTTCTAATTATTAAACCTAATGTGTCTAGTGAGTGACATTTCAGGTAGTCTGTCTTTCCTCACATTTCCGCAGTCTTCTGCTCTCTTTCAGTAATTAAAATGAGAAGGGTTTGCTTGAAAATTGGTGGTTGCTTAACTCATTGAACTCTCTGCGTTTATTAGATCGAGAAGCTAGTTACAGTCTCTATTTGGCGCATTGCGTTGTGTTATATAATGAACGTACAATTCACAAGGTTGACTTTGACACTGTCGGCAAACCCTAGTTATTTCTTTTGTTATTGATGTTTTTCTAGATGAGTGTTTCAGGCTGTGACGACCTCATCAGTCTTAAAAGTCTTTATGTAAGAGAATATTTACCGTACTTTGCTGTAACCAGGTAGCTCAGGTCTTATATGTTAAAAAATAAAAAGAAATAATGATGGTAAAATTTGTTCGTAAGCTCCCTATTGTCGTTTAGTTAATCTTACGATATTTGCACCACTTATTGTTGTTTATATGTTTTGTGTCAACCTGCCGTCATTTCTGGGTATCTTCTGATATTTTGACTCAGGCGCTTTGTGAATGCTTCGTCTTGTATTTAATTACATGTTTTGACTTCGTATTTGCTGCAAAATGACGTGTTTCTAAGACTGGAGGTCCTTTCTTCTCCTGTCCAGGTTTAGTTTCCAATTACTTGGTGTGGATTTTGTCTTAGTTTCCTTTGTTATCCATATAATATCGGTGTCTTGCTTATTGCAGGGTGTGTGTAGGGTGTATCGTATATACATCCTGCTACAAATAACACCTCCGGCACCTTCTAGACAGCTAGGAAAACTAAACATAAAAACCACACCGGGTAAATGCTCCATGGAGCAGAGTCCTTCTTGAGAAGTTAAGCGGTTCTCAGCTAATCAAGAAATTCCCCGCGTGTTATGGAACCCGAAGGGTCATTACCGCATTCACAAGTGCCCGCCACCTGTCCCTATCCAGAGCCACATCGATCCAATCCATAACCCCACATCCCAATTCCTGAATATCTGTCTCAATATTATCCTGCCATCTGCGTCTGAGTTTTCCAAGTGGTCTCTTTCCTTCAGGTTTCTCCACCGCGGGTAACTGCACAAATAAAAATACAAATACCGAGGAAAAGGCGCCAACTGTCATTGCACTTTCAATAAACAGTAAAGTGAAGTATTCAGTGGCAACTGGGCTGTACGCAGAATGAACAATATTCGGTTGTGCAGATATTTTGTACGTTTAACAGAATGACAGCAGGCCTTTCACGAATATGTTATACCCTAATTATTTCGTTCTATGTTTAAGAACTTCAGTTATACATTTAAAGCTTGGAATCCTCAGATATAGCCGCACTATTGTCAGTGTACTTTCACTGCTTTTTTACGTTATAAACCGAAACCTTCATATAAAGGGGTGATGATAATAAAGGAAATAGATAAGGTGTGCCGAATTTATCGGATTTACTCTTTGTGAATTAAACATTTGCACCGTACAATGCTCCTAAACATTTACCAGAGGACGTCACTGTAAGCCTTTTGGAAAAATGTAGGCCAGTGTGAATTTACATCGCTTTGCTGGTGACAAATTAACAAAGAAAAATTATTCTCCGTCACCCATAACACGACTCATTTAGTTGCCACTTGTTACTGAAATGCATGCATATGATTGATTCCGAATTTTTTATACTTACAGACATGTGATTAGAGCATTTCTCTTCGTTTCAGGGAGTTCCTCAGAGCCGTTGTTCATGTTTTGGATCAAGTTTCAGAAACATCGTGATATTGCAAGGTAAGTTAGGTATCGTATATCCGTACTGTTAACCCAGATGAACGGCTGTGTACGTGTTTTAATTTATCTGGACTTGGAATTGGTTTTGAGCCGTCTATTACTACGACGTTTCTTCCATAACAAAGATGCAATTTAATGTTTCAGTGTCACTTCTTCTACCATTTTCCCTACTCTGGCGTGTTAGAAGATCAGAAATAATGTGGGTTATAAATTAGCAAAATATGCAGGTGATTGCAAGGGATTTTAATGAATGGTGAGAACAAAATTTGTCCTTTCATACGGAATGTCCAGGAAGTCACTCCAATTGATGACAAAGAAACACTGGTATGAAGGTTAATGAAAAAGTTTACCCCAATGATTTTCGGCTTAGGCTCCTTTCGTGTCACGACAGATGTGTACCCAATAACTGATTTTATCCGATACACACCTCGGCGTCTCTAGAGTTACTGCTTCAGCGGGTGAATTGAAGTGCCACTGCACGGACGTTGAAATTTCGGCACGTGAAATGTGCTGAAAGTCTGAGGGATTTTTCGGTCCAATTTTTTGTAAAATGTAGTGTCACCTGTATCGTGCTTTGACATTAAATTGCTCCGAACTGTGCCCACGAAGTGTAAGAGCAGTCATTTTCCTAAATTGCATTACACATTCGTAATGGAAACGAAGTGCATTTTCTGTGAGGCAGTAACTGAAATTTTGTATAATATGCCTATTTAGCTTAATCTCATGGTTGGCTCCTCGAGTCCGATCCCAGATCAATCCACGTGGGATGTGTGGTGGACAAAGTGGCGTTGGGACAGGTTTCCCTCCGAGTACTTCGGTTTTCCCCTGTCCGTACTATTCCACCAATGCTCCATACCCATCTTCAACACGTTGCTGTTACCAGAAGAACAAACGGGCGAAGCCTGGGAACCTTCCAAAAAATAACGTAATATGTACCGTGTGTCATACAGTTATCGTGTGAGATTTGAGGTTCTCACGGAGACGATTATTAACGTTAAGTTTTTTTTTTTTTCTGGGAAATAACGCCACGTTCTTTGGTACATAGATATCAACGGGGCCCCCATCTTCAGGGGTGAATGAAGGTGGATGCAGTACATCCCCTTGCGAGATTTGTAGCTTTCTGTCAAACTGCATGCTTCACATATAGCATATTAATGTGGTATGATCTACAGATTTCACTGAGCTTTATAAGGTTTAGTTGGAATATTTTTTAATGCGAATTTGTAATGAAGTAATATTTTTTGTCTGTATGCAAACTCATACGTACTTGTCTTTTGAGTGTCTTTGCATGCCTTTGGGTTTCATAAATTAACGTCAAGGCTAATATAACACACACAACCACAATGAAAACTTGGTTTCCAAAATTCTCATACTACCCTGGTCTTTGCGATGTTGAGAGAAACGTCTGTGCTCGCGGTGAACCCTGAACCCACAACTGACAATGGCTTGCCTGCTTCAACAGACGAGAGAATTTTTCACATTAATTCCCACAATGTTTCAGGTCGCTTTTAGAGCCGCAGAGGGGCAGTGTCAGGTAGACAAGAGGACGAATTGGCAGGCACGCTGGCACACACTCAGTTGGTCAGGCCGCAGCCCGTGCTTCCAGCCGGCCAAGCCTTCTGCAGCATGCCTTTTATTGATGACGACCTGCTCTGGTGCCCTGACAATGATGGAAAGATGGTCGACCTAACACAGTGTCTGGCAAGTCTTATAAACTCGACCCTCAAGTGGGTGCTCTGTTGTACGGAGCGCACCAGAAATTAATCGTTGGTTTGAGAAATGTCGTTTCACTTCTTTGACATGAGAGTCCTTCCTAGTATTCCGTCAGTAGGCCTTTCACCTACACAATTCAATTGTGCAGTCATTGATTGAAAGTCGCCTTATGGTAATGAGCAGTCACAAGATATTCGCCAATTGTGCGCTGTATGCAACATAAACAATGTCATTAAAAGTAGAGGTTCTCTTTATTCTTATCCTGCCTCTTAGTTGTCTTTGCAGATAGTGAAGAGCGGATTTTCAGAATTTTTCTTTCTAGGCAGAGTTTGCCATAGATCAAGGTGTGCCCACAGGGTATGCCAGGTGTGACCAGGGGCACAACTAATATAAAAAAGTGGATGTATTTTTAAGGAGTGTTTAGTTTTTAAGTTTTAAAAAAAATGTTTAGTTAGTGTTAGTTTCATTAGTTTGTTTGGTGAATAAAAGCAATGTCTCTTATGACTGTGATAAATGTTCGCCTTTAGAAAATTAAAGAACCATATCACCTGGGTGAACATCCTAAAGAAATGTTCTGCGCACGCTTATGCCACAAATGCCACCAAGATCACCACCCATAGTGATCGTGATAAATAATCTGAGCAGAATGCGGAACAACTTCAGTGGAGTGTCAGAATTCCATAAAAGTCTTACGTGGACTGACATAAGTATCAAGAGGAATTACAGATGTAATTACCACATTTACAGTGATAAGTTATATGGTCAAACTGAAGGGGTCTGTGAATTACACAGACATGCATGTTAGTTGTACAGAAGAATTCCATTAAGGCGGCATCCATGGAACTATAAAGGGATTGGATAATCAAACATTGCCTAGGCTGATACAAGTTCTTACAGGGTTTTTTTTTTCTGCTTCTATATTTGGGCTGCACAACTAATCAGAGGAGTATTCCTTTTGAATATCCCTTTCAGCTCAAGGTTCAGAGGCAGTACGGTCCCCTTGTATGTTTTTAGAGTCTCTTTGTTTCATACTAAGGGTGCTGTAGGACCACGAGTCTGTGGATGAAAAGTCTTAATATTCGAAGAAGTTGATGGGGTAGGAGACGAGCTAAAATCACAGAGTCGCTACGCAATGCATACTGGATGTTTTCGAGGCCGACACTTCTGGACTTGTCCTGTTTTCCTCAACTGCTGAAGTATCAGGCTTTCTGGAGTATCAGCAGCCAGATAAAAGGAATTGTATTTAGATGGTGTTGTTTTTCTCAGAAAGACAGATGGAAAAGATCCTACAGGCACCCTCCGCTATAGTGCGGCTCAGTTAGTGCTGTTTCGCAATTGTACTCTTGCCATTTGTTTAACTTCTCACAGAAATGTTACTTAATTGAACTGTTTTCTGAGCGCATGCATTTGTATTTACCGCCACCACCGGGCATTACCTGATGGCCGTGCGCAGTCGGTTGGCACTAGCAGCTGATTAGTACCTTGTCGGTTTGAGTGGGGGTGACCACACTCCCTGCAACTTGGTTATACAGCTGTGTTTTCGGTGTTTTGGGGTTGCTGCTGGGATTCTCTTGGCCATAATTATTATCATAAAGAGTCAGAAGCGTGAAAATACGTGCGTCATATAGGCTCGGTAAAGGTTCATAGGAAAAGTTTGTCATTTATTTACAATGAAGTTGAATGTCATTAGATGTGAAAATGCCGGTTGTGTTGCAAGCGTTAGACTTGGCGGAATCGAGAGTACTATCTATATTGAAAAATAAAGACAAATCAAGGACTCTGGAAAGGTATAAGCTCGAAATTAAATAGTACGCTGTGTACATCTAATCGTTAATCTTATTTCAATACTTAAATATACTTGACACCTTGAATTGTCACTGAAGCGTAAGCTGTGAGTACAGTTTCGGTCTGTGAACAGAAATTCTCATGGGGAAATTTCCCTCCCTTAATTTTGTTTTACTTAGTGGTCTGTTTTACCGAAAGCAATTTAGAGCATCAAGTGTATATGCCTGTACGAGAAATGAGACAAAATTTTGCTTGGCATCCTTATCTCCTACAGAAGAAGAAACCAATAATAGCAGTGTTCTTGAATTTTAGAACATCAGTAGAACAGTGGTTGAAATTGTGATGGCATATACAACATGTGAAACATCTGTATGCCTCTTGCAGCATTAGAAACCAGGCGGAATTATTTGTAGCTTTTTGTAAAAACATCTGTTGGGTGAGTTTATCATCACTGATGAGAAAGCATTTCCTTTTGAGTTTGAGGCTGCTGTATTTCTATTTAAATATGAAACTCAAATCAGTGTGATGCTGGAATATTGATTACAAGTCACTTGAAAGTGTAATGGGGTAAATAAAGAGAAGTGTAAACCTCCCCAGTCGGGCAGGCTAAAGAGACTGACTAGTCATACTGAAGCCCCCAGTAGAAATCTCACTACTGTTCAGAGGTACTTGCTATGTACCACTTCTTCCACTTCAAGAGGAAACTACTTACAAACTACTCTAAAAAGTAGAAGAAGAAAATAAACAAAAATGTCAAAATTTGTGACACCAAACCCAAGCAGCAGACCCTCGTAGTCCGGATTTCAGAATGATGCTACCTTGTGTCCTATATTTCAGTGACAAGTTAGTCTTTAGTGGTATGGACCATGTGTAACTCTGTCTTTGTTGAAAAGACAAAGAAACTGGATTTAATTTTGGATTACATTATGATAAAAGAATAATCACAGTTTCCCAGGTGTGTGGTATCCATTCAAAACCTTGAGTAACAAGGTAACAGTGACACATTTCTCATTCCTGGTGAAAATTGAATGTGTCAGTGCACAGGTTATGTTCTTTGCAACACAGGCTAACTCACAATGAGCCAAAGAATAATCCTAAGAATTTTATCCTGAAACTGATGAATGTAACATCACAGCACTCCTGTCTGAGTGTGGAGATGAAGAACCAAAGAAAGAATGAACAGCTTCAAGGACATGTTGTTTCTGTGGTGAGAATAGCTGTGTACATTACAGTGGGATGTAATACTGCACATGTTCTACCTTGGTAACAAATATCACTCAAAAGCAACATGCTGTTGTGAAAAATACCATGTACTGGTACTAACCCAACTTGGTTTATAAAATATTTATGTATGGCATTAATACTGTCACAACTAATTTCTTTATGTCACTTTGATTTTGTATGATTAAAATTCCCTAATGTAAGTTAGTCTAACAGTTACAATACAATGAAACTAAGCAGTGCATATGGCTCCTACTCACTTTAAGTGTTGTGACACACATGCTTGAGCTTTAACCTCTGAATTTTAAGCTACATTTAGTAGCTTAAGCTTTATTCACAAGTGTGTTCCAACTGAATTTTGAAAAATGTTTATCACTAATGACAAGAACACCTTGATGAGCAAGAGGATGAATTTATGTTTTACATAACAGAGAAGACATAATAAACCCTCTCCCCCTCTTTTTTTTAGGGTACAGTATACAGAAGAAGGAGGGAAATCAAAATAGTGAGAGAGTGGAAACATCATGATTAGTGAATGGAGGGACTGTGACAACGCAGCTCTAAATTTTTTTGAAAATGCTGTTCATCAGTCACAATGAAATGTAGTTAGGACCAATACACTATCAGTCTAGTGTACAACACTTGTCAGTGTTGTACACTAGACTTTTGTGGCTGACCAAACAATCTGTCTTGTCTGCTTATGCACAAGACATGTTGCTGCACAGATGCTATTTCAGTTTGATGCTAGTGCCAACTAATGTACCACTGAAGCCACACATTAAGTATTTTATGGAGACAGACCATGGATGTACTTTCTGCATGAAACCTTTATATTCTGACAGTGACAAATTTGGTAGCAGTTATATCTGATAAATGTAACAGTCATTAGTCTGAACTAGTAGAACTTATGCAGAGAAATGGATCACTGAGTTGTACAGTTATTAATTTGTAGTTCTTATTAATGAACCGTATAGACAGAAGCATTTTAGAACTACACATCAAAATTTCTTTCCACAGTTTTTTTTTATATCCATTTTCACAATTGGTTGTTTGCCTTGCTCTTTTTTAGTTTTTAAGATAATGTTTCTTATGAGGAATGCAATGACCATGCTTACAATAACAATGAGTTTCTGCAGCAGGAAGCAGCCAATGGAGCCCAACAACAACAACAGCAGCAGCAACAACATCAGAACATAGGCAATACTGGACTGGGTGAACTCTCGCAGTCGGACCTGACAGGCCTAGTATCCAGCCTCGATGAAGATACTGAGGAGGATCTTTTCAAGCAACTTGGGGAGTCCACATTTGAACTGGATAACTTCTTTACTGACTTTGAAGACAAGGTAAATGCCAGTCAGGACAATACTATCCCACTGCCATTATATGTTTGCGTATGGTAAATATTAATAATTTTAAGGTATACTGCACATGTGAGGAAGACAGGTCATATAATGTGAATACATTTTGTGTTAAGCTGAGTTTGTGTGTGTGTGTGTGTGTGTGTGTGTGGAGGGGTGAGAGGGAGAGAAATAATTTCTGCCAGTGTACTCCAGTCACCAACATAATGCAACTGTAGCTGCATACTAGCATATCTTAATGCACTGCAAGTTTTAGGAAGTATGATTCCCTGCATATCTGAAATGTGAAACTGGTTACAGTACAGCACATTTATTTTGGCAGGAAAAAAATGACTTTTTACGTGTGTTATCATTAATGACATACTCCACTGGACATAGCAACTACATTTGGCAGCTAGAATTTGATTTCTGCGTACGGTGTTCTGTTTATCAATTATGGAGTACCAGTAACTAGCAACAGACAAATGTTTCTTGTGTAACTCTATTCCCATTAAACCTACCGTATTTATTTAATCTTAGGACGTTGTTCTGACTGACATAAGGAAAGGGAGGAAAATATTTCGTAGTAAGTCTTGTTAATATAGAATCTTCCTTGTCACTGAAAACATAAAGTTACATAAACCTAATTTTTGTTTATTTTATTAAATTGTGTACATTTGTTTTTGTTTACTAAATCTGTCTTATCTTCTTTCTACACTCTTTGTAAAGGCCTTCTGATAGGACTTAGACTTCTATATACAATATAATCAAAATTACCCAACTTTGGGTTATGTGACACACAGTGCTACCACAGTTGTCAGTATGTCGCCGAATTAATTACTCGCTGTACCATGCTCATGTATCTGCATCTTAATTGTATATGTATATGTGTTTAGTGTTTATTGTCTACAGTTCATGTATGTACTCATTGTCAGTTACTTTAGTTCACTTTTTTTTTCTGGCTTCAATTACACAGTTACAGTTGTGCATTAGTTTTGATGAAAATTCATGAAGTAGCAATTCTTAACATGTCAAATGAAAATAGAAAGGAAGTGCTGCTATAGAACAAAAACCGGAAGCATTTCAAAGACTAGAAAGGTGAAACTATACCAAAAGTGGCAGAAGACTTTGGTACTGGCCATGTAACGTTGATGACTGTAAGAGAGTAACAGGTGACTCTTAAAATTGGTGTTCTGCCAGAGCTCTATATGAAGGCCTAAGAGTAGGAATGAAAGAAATAAGTAACTAAAGCAAGAAAGATGAAGAAGTGTGAACTTGAAATGGTGAAAAAATATATACTTATGGGGTTCACACCCATAACTGACCTCATCTACAAAAAGCAGTGCTGGTTTTAAGCAAAGAATGTAGTGAAGGAATGTCCAACTTCATAGCTAGTACAGACTGGATGGATTACTGAAAAGAAAGTTATGGAGTGAGGCAGCTCAGCAGCTGAGGAGAAAAATTACTGACAGACACAGAATTGTTGTTGAAGTGTAGAACAAAACATTAGTCTCTTATAAAGCAAGAAGTTTTTTCAAATGTTCAGCTCATGTGATGAAACTGGCTTAAATTTTAAAATGCGTCCACCAAAATCTATGACTCCATGCCAAGAAAATTCAGCCCCTGGCTATAAAAGAATGAAGGAACAAGTGAGGATCATTGTGCAGTGTAATGCTTCAGATAATCAGAAAGCAGAACTTGCTTTTCTGTGTTAGTGGGTCCCTGTCACCATGGCATGGCACGTCCTCAGGTTGCGGATAGAGGAACGGCCTCCGATAAGGAGGGTAGCTGCGAATAAATTGAATAAGCAGTCGTGGACAGCCGACGAGGGGTGGTCCTCCAGCTTGGGGGTTGG
>Ga0123355_10011421_pt1 | contig 13687 bp, 15 predicted proteins | sample TergutEmb28metaG_3_FD_89872 | JGI IMG/M metagenome (GOLD analysis project Ga0123355, IMG submission 89872) | Embiratermes neotenicus P1 segment gut microbial communities from Petit-Saut dam, French Guiana - Emb289 P1 | ecosystem: Host-associated > Arthropoda: Insects > Digestive system > Gut ...
CCTGGAGATCCATCCTAATATTATCCACCCATCTACGCCTAGGTCTCCCCAGTGGTCTCCTTCCCTCCGGTTTCCCCATCAAGACCCTATACACCCCCCTCTCCTCAACCATACGCGCCACATGCCTAGCCCGTCTCATTCTTCTCCATAAAAGTTTTAGGTCTACGAAATAAATCCCCTTTACTCAGCAGTATCATTACTCTACAAATAAAGGAAGCTGAAATACTTTTGAAAATGTGCTTACCCAGAATAATGAAGTATAATTTCATGATCCTTCTCAGTAAGAATAAGCTAATAACCCGCGTTTAAACCCGTTTGCGATTCTTTTATTTGGGTCGAGTTTAAAGTGCAAAGTAATGTGTTTATTGGCACTGCCGGTCTGTACAATTTGAATAAAGGCCATTCTGTCTGTCTGTATTTTCCTTAAAGTCAGTAGCGATTAGCTTCAATGTCGAAAACTCTTTAGTTCCTTATTAGTCAATTTAGACTGTCAGTATATATACATATATATAGTTTTCTGTAGTGCAGCAGCCCTATTCGGGGCCAGGCCGCCTCGTTGTTGAGGTTTCTAGATCACACATAAGGAGGCATACAAATACAAATTTGGACTGAAAGTGTTTATTGTACCGTAATACATTTTAATAGCATAGTTATTTTTGAAAAGCAGATGCAGAACTGTGCATGTTAAGGACTCTAAACGACCACAATACTTATATAAACGGAAATTTATATTGGAATGCGACAAGTTTTGATGAAGTGTAAGAGGCCTATTTTATGCACAGTGCGTTTACATTCATCAGAACACAACAAATACAAACTGTGGCACTGTCGACAGATGTAATCTTTTATTATGCCATTCTCAATATATCACTGGATATTACGTTTAGGGAACAGCGTGTTTCGACTTGTACCTAGTTGTTTCAGGTGGTCCTTACTTCACTACTTGTTGACACAAGACGGTGAAGTTAAATTGTGTGCAATTATTATCGTTTATTAAAAGCCTTAATTTAAAATGTAGTAAAATGAAACTGCAGTGTTAACGTCCCCTGTAGAACTACAGCTTATTCGATTTTTTTTTTTGACGATTAAAAATTTGCGGGCGTTATTGTTGTTTTGTTTGTTGTTGTTTCTGATGTCTGGGTTTTTACTTTTCTTGCGGTTGTTATTCGTGACTTTGTTCGTGCTGGTTTCTAAGACATGACAATCGCATCAAAACGCTCTTGAGCCTGGATATGTGAACTGGGAAAAATATGGAAGCAGTGTGGTAGATTTCTTACGGATTTTTCCGAGCATTTCCGTGGGAAAAGAAAATGTAGGCCCTTACCAGGGTAGTTTGTAAGTCTACTGAGCTTTAATTCGTGGGCATTCCGAACATGCTAAGTGAACGGACCTGGAACTATGTCATTGCACTTTGTTGCACAATGTACCGACCTCTTATTTGTGTCCGATTTAGATAGCTAAAATAGTAAGGGGTTTCTTAATGATCCGCGAACATGATTGGGACAACGAGCAGATATCAGTTCAGTCCTTAACGCTGAACTTATACAGCGTCATTTAATGAAAATCATGTAATAATTCGGATTTAAATGCCATTGTGTTCACACGCCTTGACTAAGTAATGATAACTGTTATCTTCCCCTACGTGGATAATGTCACAGTAATGTACGTTGAAGACTGACTTCCTCCCTTCTTCCATGAATTTGCCGTTCACAATATAAACACACAGTTTTTTTCTTTTGTAGAAAAAATTAGCCGTACTGAGATATGAAAGGGCACTATGACTAAGTTCCTGTTTTTAAATAAGAAACAATAAGCTTAATTAACTTTAAAAATTTATCTTTATACGCCCCATTATTCCAACGTTTTCAGTAACAGAAACTTTTATGTGCTTCGTAAAAATGCTTGCGGACCGTACTGTTTTTTACAGTTTGGAGCCCGTAAAGTACTGAGCTTGACACAATTCTTTCTGTGCTAAAATATATATAATACAGTCATACAGAACTATATATATATATATATATATTAGATTATAATACCAGATACGTGTTTCGGCCCAATTGTAGGGCCGTCTTCAGGCTGATCTTTGAACAGGTGGAGTATACAATTGATAATGCTTTCAATTTACGAGATCTCATATTACAAGAATTTGTTAAAATAATTGTGGTTTGTTATACAAAACTTAAGATTAAAATTAAAAAAAAAAATACAATTCTTTCTGTGACTCTGGCGGTGAAGTGTAATATGACACAAAGAGGAAGGATTTTAGTGGGAACGCAGGTGCTCAAATTTTCGCTGCGAGGTTGTTAAGCCTACTTTCTTTGTCGAGTTACCGCAGCAGCACTTAGCGATTACTGGTGCATTAAAGCAGTGTTTCTCAACCGCCGGGCCGCGGCATCAATTACACCGGGCCGCGAGAGATTCTCCTGGAATTGATAACTAATTTACAAGTAATTTTATATTTGTCAATATGCCACACCGTACACATCATTGTACTAACACTCTTTATGATTATGCCATAATTAATTATTAATACTTGTGTTAGTTTAATGTATGAACTTAAAAAAATGGGAAAGGTATTGACGAGTAAATCTGTTGGGACCAGGCCCTCGTCTTATGAAAAAAAGAATTTACCGGTCCGCGGTCTCACAAAGGTTGAGAAACACCGCATTAACCCTTTGACGTCTAACGACCCCTATAGTGGTCGTACCGCACCGCTAACCTCTAAACGTTGCATTTTATATATTTATTCAACAATTACAGGTACTGAATATTTTAAACATGGTATATACTCTCCGTTTTTTCCTCTTCAAAATGCAGTTTGTTTCATAAATCTGACGTATTTGGTTCTATATTATTCACATTTTATATACAGAATGTGCTAAAATTAAAAAAAAAAAATAATTCCGGCGCCAAAAGGTTAAAATGACCATAGATACTGCAGTGAAATAGGTTCTTGTCAACCTTTACAGCAAATAACGGCATACCCGGGTTTTATTTCGGACGGCGGGGTGCAATCATGAAGTCAACTGTCCTCGTATGTCTTTCTTATTCCTTCGTAAGTTTCCTGTGTATGTTAATGGTTTTAACGGAACGTGGACTCCAGTAATTGCCCTTACTAGGCCTGCCTTCCGCTGAGTTTCATGACAAAAACATAAATTAGAAAATGCATTTTTGCTCGACTTTTCTTAGGCCTCTTTATTAGTCTTGGTTTTCCTTTAAAATGCAATGCCTGATAATTATAACCAATTCAGTAATATTTCTAGCACAAGCTTGGGGCCAAAGCTACTCATGAGCGACTCCGTATTTTAGCTGTATGCCTTATCATTTTGGACACCTGGGTCAGTAGTTTGTAAAACATGCCTCATTCATGTTTGTTAAGTAAGGCGGCGAGAATTGAACTATTAACACCAAACAACAGCAGAAGATGAGGGCCATTGTATTACCATCATCGTCATCATCATTAAACTTCTTTCATAAAAGTCCCTTAGTACTTAGTATTACGAACCGAAAATTTTAGTGCCACTTAATTTGTGCATAATAACTGCAATACAAACTGTAGCCAGTTGTTTCAGGATGTCGCTAAAAACGTTTTCTGGCGTTGTGATTAAATAATCGCTTATTCTTATACTATTCCAAATTTCAGCGGTAAATATACTTGTCATAGTTAATTTTATATTCTGTGTTTTTGTTATATTTCACTCACCTTCTTGAGGGAAAAGGATGATCTGGTCCGTTGTCCCGTAGAAATCGTCTACATCTGTATTGGATTCCAGATTATTAACTTTATGTAAGATAGCTCCATTGGACAGCGGTTTTGGTAATGTGGAAAATGGCATCGATACTGAAGGTGGCTCTTTGAGTCTTAGTTTCTTCAAAATCTGTTGCTTAACTAATTCTATTCTTAAGGCCGTAATTTCAGATTCTTCGTAATTTGATTCCTGTAAAACACGTCTAGCCCCACATCCTGTACAGCTACTCCTGTGGGTTTCTGGAGAGAGATCAGACAAAGTCCTCCATGCTCGTAGAAGATGCTGGTGACGGTAGCGTGTTTGTACAGTATCTGCAATGCCAGAACCAGATATCACGGCAAGAATGATAAAACGTGTTAGAATCATGACTGGAAGCGCGTGCCGGCGAGTGCTGAGGGAAGATACTACTACAACTTCTCAGACCGCCGCGACTTTCTCTCTTGCTGCATCTCCAGTGCGTACAAATTTCATTGTCCACGTGCCCCTCCTTAAATAGTAACACAGCACTACTATTGGCCGATCTTGTAATAAACTTATCAGGTGGGCACGAAATGAACACTCAGAATGGCATAGGACCGAATTAAATTCCGATACATACCCAGAAGCAGTAGCAGTTGGAGTCGTGGTGCGTTCACTTCTTTTTCAGAATTAATTTGTATAATGATCCGCAAATTAATGTCATGTAGAGAGACTTCATCGTGAAAAGCAGATTGTTGGTAGCAGGAGCAGCAACAGTAATAGTAATAGTAGTAGTAAGTGGTAGTAATTGTATTTAAGTACAAGCAACAGTTTTTGTCATTTTTGTTAGGGAGAATACTTATACTAATTTGAAAACAAATGATATGTAGACAAGAACATTAGCACGTTTCACCATCAGTTTGTGTTATTTCCAGAAGAAAATTGCTCCTACTCCATAGATTTTTTTTTTTTTGGGGGGGGGGGGGGGGGGAGGCAGAGCGCAAAATGATTGGTCCTTATTGCGAAATCCATTGCTCTGCCGTTTACTAACACATTTAATTTGTGTCGATACCTAGAATAATACATAGAGCCATGAACATTATTATTAAATTTCTTGTTCATGTTACTACAGGAGCAATGTCCCCTCTCACATTAATGTTTTAAAGAACAGAATAAGTTGCTAATGTTGGTTTCTACTAGTCTAGGGACATTGTTCTTCAAATGGTGTTCTGTGGAACCCCAGATTTCCATGAAGTGAAAGTAAGAGCTCCACAAGAAAATCCCATTAAAATTAAACATTTATTAGGTATTATTATTATTATTATTATAATAAATTTCACTTAAAATAATTTCCATTTTTGACAGTCAATTATTCATTCAAATATTTCTGAATTGTTGCAATACTAGAATAAATACAATGACCATATTTTGTTAGTGAATTTCCTTTATTACGAAATATCAGTATTGTGTTTCATTTTCTATACATGTGAAATGTGATTTTTGTTTCTAAATATGTGCAATTAGATATCATGTAGATTGCATATCCTTGTTTAACCTTACTAACTTATTTGTGGTCTAGTTATTAGCTTTAAATATAATCTTATGGGGGTTCCACGAAAATTTTGAGTGTAAAGAGTCCTGTGACCAAATTAAATTGGGGAACACTGGTCTTGAATATGTACCTACATGGGTATCAAAGATTATTCCACTTCTAAGGTATACTGCCATGTCAACGTCAGTCCTTCAGCTGTATGTGTTTCTTCTGGTAAAGGTATTTTGCTTGCTAGCTGTTTCCACTGTTGCAATACCTGATCATTGCGTGAACATACACAACTCATATGGCCTGTAATTCTTGAGGTTCTAATTTGTACATTTTACCCAATGTTATAAATCCAGTTATATGCAGTGGTACTGAACAACAAATCTGAGTTCTCAGTCTGACTTGTAGGTAAAAATACATTTTACCCAAGAGGTAGTGACTGGAACATAAAGATAACCAGTCATCTTTATCTACTGTCCACAGTTATCTGGGATAAGATGCACAAATAACTGAAAATCACAGATAATGTGATACATTTTGTTATGCATTCTTACAACACATCACATAGCGTTTGTTTATGTAGCAGGTCTACAAGATACTTTTATTGTGACAAACAGTTCATAATGTTTATTTCCCTTGTAAGTGACTCTGACTTGTCCTCATTGTAGTTCAAATTTTCCTTGTCATTACATCACTGTATTGAAAACATTAATAGACTGCAGTACCACACTGTGAACCATGTAATCAACTACCTTCATCACTGTCACCCTACTCATTAAGTTCCATATCCCTTTGGTGCCAGGCAGTGCCCTAATAATATCTGCATCAGTGATGTACTGGAAGCCACACATCTCTTAGCACCTGTTCTTCAGGATTTTCATCAACATTTCCAAACCCTTTCAAAATATTCACCAACTCTGATGTCATTGTTATTTACTAATTCACTGTAGAAGCCCTGGAAATCACATCTGCATTTGAAAGAATTTTCCTCCATTACTGAAGAAACATTACTGACCTCACTGAAGTCTGTACCTGAGACATGCCAAATTGGCATCAAGTAGTGTCAGTTACTCTTCTCTCTCCCCCGCCCTAAAAGAATGTCATAACATTGTTATCTACCTCAATAAGTCTGAGCAGGCCAGCCCAGTAATGAAGTTCCACTGATACATTCACACCCTAGTCCATGTGTTGTATTTGGCTCCAGTATTATATGCAATACCACTGTCTCTGGGGAGCATTATGCGATGATATAAAACATGTATTCAGAGCAGATGGACAAAATGGGTGTAATAATACAAAGGGCCAGAATTTACACCTTTCATGACAAGTTTTACATTAAGTGCCAACAATGGAAGAAAGGAGTGCAAAGAAACGTTTTTCTGAACTAACAGTCACAGTAAACTATCAATAACTGGTGCAGTGGAAAACAGCCCAGGGCCAGTGAAGATGAGAGAGGTATTTTGAGTTTACAAGTATGACAGAAGAGAAGTGCATAAAGATGAAAGTAATTCCAGGAGCCATCCAATTCAGTTGATGGCATGGACAAAACAAAGAACCTACTTAACACAAAACCTGAAGTATGGTGAAGGGGTTACAGAATGGGCTTGGCATTGTAAGCAGAAGTAGGACTGAAAGACAGGTAAGATAAATGTTATATGAAAATAAGTAAATGGAAAAACCAATCAAGAAGAACACTTCTCATCAGACCAACAGCCATATCAGACGGTTAAGTAGGCTAACAAACTGGGCAAGAAAACATGTCGTTCCAGGTGACATACAGGGGCCTGTTTCATGAAGTGCAACAAGTGACAAACAGCACTAAGTCCTGTTTCACAAAATTTTTTGATAGACTTGTCACCAGTGAACTTCACAAAAATTTGTGTGACAAGTTAGGTAAAGGAAGCATGGAGAGGTAAAATGGCAACTGCAAACAAACTCACTGTTCTGCAGAAGATTAAATTATAATAAAGTTATATAAGACATCTAAGTATAAAATGCTAAGTTCTTAGTATATTGATAAAAGTACAAAATATGGTAGATTTTAATGTGATAAAATGTTTTAAATATGAAAATATAAAATTCTAAAATGTTATATTAAAAGTTTTTCAAGAAATGCAATATCATGTGTCAAAATGATTAGAATATTGTACGTACCATTTATGTAAGCAGTCTAGCAGGTGGAAGGATGTGCTCAATACTAAAGTCTAGGTGGTGACATAATATGGGGGTCAAAGATCAGTTGGTTAGGTTGTGTTCACTTGTGTTTTGTTCCGGTACGAGTTCCTTGTGGTGATAGTGTGATTGGATATAAACTATTCATATGGAATTAATAGTGAGGTTTTAGTGATTTGTTTTAGGAGGGTCAAGGTAGTGTTAATGGGACCATATTCATAGTTATTTAGGATATGTAGAAAGTATGCTGATTGTGGGTCTTTTGTTTTACATATATGACGTGTTCTTGGTATCTGTGTTAGAGATTTCAGCTTGTCTGTCTGACGTATGATAATTTACTCATACATGTATTGCATGTCAGTTTGCAAATTCCACACATTTTATGCTCCTGTAGGTTATTGGTTGATTTAGGTTTAAGATGTATAGTGTTGGTGCTCTTGAAAGATATTCCCACATTTGTGTGCTGAAATACATTGGTGATCTTGTGAACCAATGGGCTGTAATATGTGAATTATGTCCAGGTTCTTATGTCTCTGTTGGTGTTATTGTTCTGGTCATAGTTGTTGTGTATGTGTTGTAATTGGGATTTTAGTTTTTGGATAAGTGTATATGGAAAGTTGTTGGTTTGTGTGATGTACTGTATTATGGTCCATTCATTTTGTTGTCTTTTGGGTGTGAGTGAATGCATTGTAGTGATGTTGTATCTGAACGTGGCTATTTTATGTTCTGTAGGTTGGTTTGAGCAGAAATTGATGGTTGTATCTGTAATCAATTTCAATCTCAGTTGGTTTTCGAATTAGGAGCAGGTCTAAGAAGTTTATTTGTCCATTGTTTTTGTGTGCTGGATTAAGTTTTGTCGTCATGCATTTGGTTCATATTCGTGGTGATAAGGTCAGGGTGCATCCTTTTGGAGTCACATATAATCAAAATATCATTCATGTAACGTATGTAGAATGTTATGTTTCTGGTGTCGAGAAGACATTTTATATCTTTATCTTTGAAGTATTGTAGGAATATTTCAGCAATTGTGTTTGAGACTGGTGATCCTGTGGCTACACCTTTTTTTGGTTGGCATCTTTTATTTAGAAATGTGAAATAGTTTTGTGAGAGAACTAATTTCATTGTTCAGTATTTGATGTGTTATCTGTAAGTCATTATTTTTTAGCATGAGTAGAGATTTTGTTATAAATAGGGTTGCTTCTAATGGTGATATTAACGAAGAGGTATTTTATGTCAAATGTGGTTTTCGTTTAATCTACGATTTATTAGGTCACTAGCTAGGTTTGTTGAATTAGAAACAATATAATGATTATTGTGTGTAAGGTGTTCATTTAGAATTTGAGCTAAGTGTTTTGCTATTTTGTATGTGGGAACATTAATATTGTTGATTACGGGGCAGATGGAAATATTAGGTTCATGTAGTTTAGTTGTGCTTTTAGTATTGGGGGTGAAGGTTTCTTTTGGGCTAAGTATTTTATTTTTTGTTTATATATGATTTTATTGCATTGTTGCAATGTTTTGTATATTAGTTTTTCTTATTTCTCAGTATGATCTATGGGAATGGTCGGGAAGTGGTTGACTGCTAGAAATGCTCGTACCTTTTCAATATATGAGTTATTATTTATAATTACAATTGTTCTGCCTTTATTGGCATGGACAAGTATTGCATTTTTTGTTACAAGTTTTTGCTTTAGTTGTTTTATGACACAGAGTTGTCTTTTACGTAGAATGTTGTTGGAGTTATTTCAATTAGGGATTTGTTTCAATTGTCTGGTGGCTAAGATGCGGTATGCATTCTGTCACTTGGTATCCACAAGTTTTATAGCATTTTCAGTTTATATTATAAGGTTAGTGGAATATGTTGTTAGTGGCTTTTCGATGCTATATTGGAAGCCAAGATTTAAGAGTTTCATTTCTTCTTTTGTGAATTTAATTTCTGTTTAATTTTGTAGTCTAGGGAAAAATTGTGGTCATTGATGTTTTTGGTTGTTTTGAAGATTTGGGATGCACTGTTGTTGTTTAAGTTGGAGACGGTCCAGTTTTCTTTTGGCATTAACATACTGTGTTTCATATGTCATTGTAATATGGCATTAATAGAAGACTGAATTAGTTGCCACTTGTTATTCCATGTTGCAACATATTCTACGTGGAAGTCGTTTGTTGAGTTTTTGTTTTTTGATACATAGAAATTTGAGTTCTTGATTTCAACAGTAGTGTGTAGCTGCTTTTATCATATTGGTGCATTGGTGGTTGGTACCATTTATCTTGATTGATATATAATTTGGCATTAGTAGTTTAGGCCTGCATGTTTTGTTATACTATATTGCTGCATTAGTTTTGTACAATTTCTCTTTTAAGTTCTTATATTGGTATATAAAGAAAATGTAAGAAACTAATGCAGCGATATGGTATAACAATAAATGCAGGCAAAAATAACTAATGCCAAATTATATACCACTCAAGATAAATGGTACCAACCGCCAATACAAAACTGCATGTACAAATGGCCTTCCTAATGATGAACACATTCTGTTCGAAAAATGTAGAAGATGCCAAGAAGTGAATTAAACCCTTAATTTGAAAAGTGTGCATTTGTTGGTTTATGTTACATAAAATAGAAATATGAGAAGTGGAAGGAGGTAACCAAGCTCGCCGAGTCACTAGGACTGGCAGTAGCAGTACTTTCAAGACACTATGTGGGCAAACTTGCAAAAGAGGACATTGGTGAGTAAGAACTGTATGGGTAGGTGTGAAATGTGCAATCAGTATTTAGGCCATAGGTTTTAGGAAACCAGTGGTGTAGCCAGGTGCCCATCAACATCAGTTCACTCGGTTTTGTAATTTATTAAGTCTGTTTTTGCTGCTGACTGTTACAAGACGTTGGACTGTATCAGCCTCCTTTCTTTTCTAGAATAAAAATATTCTGTACTGATCAATAAATCACCTTTCCTTGTTCCTTCACACCTTATAATTGCTCTTTAACTAAATATTTACTTATCTCTCTCTTCCCCCCTGTTTCACTTCTCTCAATAAATTCATAATTATGTTTTAGAACTAGCACAGTGATTATTATTCATCACTATGGATCCTTGTACATGCAGAAGACTGGTGTAATATAATAATCATAGATGTGTATGCGAAACTTGGTATAGTATTATAGTTCAGGCAAAAAGAAACAATGCAAGAATGACAGAAACAGGTGGGGTAAGGAGGTGAGGTACAGTGAAATGGATCTCCTCATCCTAGACATCCTTGGAATGGATAATCCTTCTGTAGAAGGTTTGGATGTTAGTGACTGTTTGCAGGCTGAGGAGACACTTGTAGATCAGCAACAGGCAAAGTTACCTACATCTGTACTGCTGACTGATATGCTCTCACCATCTACTGTCAGAGATGAAAACAGGAATACATGCACTGGCCTTAGAACACAATGTGTGTAACCCACTGAATATTGTACTCTTGTATCTAGCCAATGCCATGCTATTTGTAGCAACTGCTTCTCACTTGGAGCATGAGTTTGGTTGGTTTCCTGATGCAAAAAGAATCCAACCATGCCGAGACCTTCCATCTTCACTGAAGTTAGATGGAACCCATCAGTATATTCGTAACTCCCTTCTGCCTCACTGAAATTCAATATGTATCTGTAAATTCTTTATCCCCGAATCACCACAATTTCATTCTCATATTCCTAATCACTGGAGCACATATTGACATACTTTTAACCTAAACATAATGCCCTGACTATCCGTCTGCATCACACAATCATTTAAACCTGACTAGTCTAACCTTACTCACCACCTCGTTCAAAAGATGCTATACAATGACAAGTGCCTGTGACAGAAAAATGTCTTTGTGAAACAAACACTCGTCAAACAGCTCAAATTTGCCTATCACTTTGTTGCACTTTACTATTCGCTTGTCACTTGCTGTTCTGTGAAACAGACTCCAGTCATTAATGTCATTCTGACCAGTATTTTCACCTGTCATGACAGGACTTGGTGCTTTGTGAAACGCCCCAGGTCGACCCTGACAGTGCTACTGAACATTAAAAGAATGATACTGAGAATGACAATGACAATGTCACTAAAGCTTCATATTAGATGAAGATATGAACCTGCAACTTGCACAGCCAATGTAACACAAATGACTAATGCTTTTGCATGGATATTAGCAGAAGACAGTCATAGACACAATGTGTCAACAGACAGAAATGCTACCCCACTCCACGTTCATTGCATACCTTCTAAGTCTCTAGTTACCAGTCATGGATAATAGTTCTACAACAAAGCAATGGGCAATTGCTATAGGCTACTATCACAAAGACTACCATATTTGTGCATTGGTATCGCCCAATTTTGTAAGAATGACTTCATTTCATTTTCTTACTGTCTTCACCTGAGCTTTCTTTGGTGGCAACCACTGCAATGAACTTGTATCTACAACAAGCCTTGGTTTCTTGAAGTGACTTGAGTTGATAAGGAGACTAACCAACTGTGGAGTGGTGCAGATCACATGTTGTCCTCTCCAATACTTAACCATTCCCATGGAGTTCAGTGTGTCAGTAATATCATCTTCCGTGATACTTGTCATTTGACTTATTTTCTTAATTGAGATGATTCCTGTGAAGTCCCTTAATATCTCAAGAATAACCCATGACCAGTATGAGTGGTAACTCAAGCGTCCAAGATCTGACAGTGGCTTTTCAGGACTTCCAACAGCCTCTTCTAATTTGGAAAGCTCATAGCTGAATGCAATGAGCAACTTTCCATAACCCTGGCGCTGATATGGAGGAAGCGTCAAAATACATGCTACATTATAACCATCTGGAGATTCTTTCTCCTTTGAGAAATAACCAACAAGATGGGAACCATGCTTATCTACTTCACATAATATGTAAAAAAGAAATGGTTCCACATCAAAGAAAAGTGTCTTATGATCAAGGAACAGTTTTGCCAGGAGACACAAGTTCTGACAGTATATCTTATGATCTTTTCCATCAACCTCCCATATTGCAATTGAACTTTTCCGATAGATTTCTTTACCTGGAGGTTGTCTAAATATGCACTCACTCATGTGATACCTGAAAGTCTTCTCAAGTCGCATGTACTTGAGACAGTATTCACAAATCCACAGCTTAGCCTGTTTACCATACTCATCCGGATATGGACTAAAATACCATGTATCAATCTCATATCGTCCAATCTGGACGCGATCTATGTATTTTACTTTTGTTAAGGCTTCATGCTCCTCTTCAAGAGCAACAGATGTTGGGTCCATGTCTTCCTCACTGATTCTCTGAAAAGAAAAATGTCTGGGGTTTTCATTAAACTGCAACCTCACTACAGACAAGTTCAAACACAAATTTTGATAACACAAATTAGGTATCACATCATGTCTTGCAATGACAACTTCTGAACCAGAAGAGCAAACTTTATGACTTTACAAAGCTGACAAATGTGCGAAGTTTAACCTTTCCTGCTTCGTATGTGATATATCCTGCACTTTAGAGTTACTCTTGCATTTCATCTGACATATTTTGTGAACACTTTCCTGCCTACCCATGTAGTATGACATATTCAACAATCTATCTTCATTCATACATTGCTCTTATTGCAGTTCCTGCATATGATCCTATACCGTAATAGTGGCTCTTTTAACACACTGGACAAGTGATTTAGAGAACCCTCATAATCTTACATTTGGGCTGAAGAGATGAATATGACCCATTAATTATCACAAAGAGGTTTTTTAATGGAAAGTGTTAAGGTAGCAAGGAAAAGCTTCATTGTCATAAAGTGTTTTTTTTTAATGCAAAATGTTAAGGTAACAAGAAGAACTAATTTATTTGTATAACCAAACTTACACACACAAAGTATGTTCATCAGATGTTTAGCAAATCTCCAACATGTTTCAGCACATCACAGGTGCTATCGTCAGGGAGTCCTCTCAGTAGCCATCATAGAACGCACACTAAAATTCAGTTAAAATACATGTACATCTAAAACAAAAATTTTAAAACATTAAGAGAGATGTTCCATCGAGCATCGTTCAGACTGTGAGTGGGGGCACTACACTCCTCACTAGATGTTAGTAATCATCCAGAAATACCACAAAGCCCAAATATAGATTATGTTCTGGTTGTGTCATATATGGGGTGTCCCAGGAGGAATGTGCGAGACTTCGGGAGAGTGTTCCTTATGTTAAACTATACCGATATAACCCAAAACACCTATGTCCAAAGTAGAACGGTTACGGAGATAATGGCCAG
>Ga0123355_10011422_pt1 | contig 13686 bp, 14 predicted proteins | sample TergutEmb28metaG_3_FD_89872 | JGI IMG/M metagenome (GOLD analysis project Ga0123355, IMG submission 89872) | Embiratermes neotenicus P1 segment gut microbial communities from Petit-Saut dam, French Guiana - Emb289 P1 | ecosystem: Host-associated > Arthropoda: Insects > Digestive system > Gut ...
GAGGCAGTGATAAGCGTACCCGCGTATTTTAACGCTAACCAGCGCGCCGCCACAAAATTGGCGGGAAACCTGTCGGGTGTAAAAGCAGAGCGCTTAATAAACGAGCCCTCTGCCGCCGCGTTGGCCTGTCGCAATTGGGATAAGGACGAAATATTTATTGTAATAGACTTCGGCGGCGGGACATTGGATGTATCCATTGTAGAAACATTCGACAACATAGTAAATGTCTGCTCCATTTCCGGTAACAATATGCTGGGCGGCACAGACTTTGACCATGCTATTGCGGCAGAAGTATGTGCTATACATGAGTGGGACATACATAGTCTGCCAGCCCATGAATATCAGGCACTACTAAAAGCGGCAGAGACCGCGAAAATACAGGTGGGAGTAAGCGATGAAGCTATTGTAACTGCGTCAATACATGGCAATAGAGTTGATTATTTACTTACAGGCAATAGCCTCTTTCATATGTCGCAGCGGATTTTTGAGAGCCTCAAAAAGCCGATTAAGCTGGCAGTCCAAGACAGCGGTCTTGCCATCTCGGATATAGACAAATGCATCTTAGTAGGCGGCTCTTGCCGTATGCCAATTGTGCAAGATTTTTTGAGCGGGCAACTGCGTGTGCCTGTTACTTATAGTGAGGACACGGATAAAATTGTGGCCGTGGGACTTGGCACATATGTAGGCATAAAGCAACGCATGGGCGAGGTAAAGGACTTGGTGCTTACGGATATTTGCCCGTTCTCGCTTAACATTGGCACGTACAATCATACAGACCCTTCCAGGAATCTAAGCAGCGTAATGATACCGCGCAATACGGCGCTTCCGGCAAGCCGCACAAGTCGGTTTTTCAACGTTGAGATGGGTCAAACCAAGATAAACGTACCTATTAATCAAGGTGAGGCTATATATGCCGACGATAATACAAAACTTGGCGAGCTAAATGTAAGCGTGCCGCGCAACAAACAAAACCATGAAGCGATAGATGTTACCTTTACTTATGATATCAATGCAATACTGGCGGTTCAGGTAAAAGCAGTGTCTACAGGCAAGGAGTATCAGTTGGTGATTGCAGGCAAGGGTCTTTCTATCCCCGAGCATCAGCTGGATAAATACGTGGAAAATATCCAAAAGATGAAACTTGCCCATTTCGAAAGAATGGACTTGCTACTTGAACACGCCAAACGTATTTATACAGAAGTTGGAGAAGATTTAAAGCAACACATGCAGGACATTGTATTGGCGCTGGAGTCTGTAAACACAAACGGCAGTATCCGCAAAGCCAACGATAAACTCGACGAGATTGAGGGAATCCTAAATGATATTGAAAAAAACCTTAACGGTAGCGATATATTTAACAAAATGCCCGTGTATTTACGATTGATTAAGAAGAGTAGCCGAGATGAGGACTAGCTGGGATATCTTAGGCATTGATGCCACCACCACCGATAAGCGGGTAGTCAAGCGGGCCTATGCTAAAATGCTGGCGAAATATCATCCGGAGGAGTTTCCCGAGAAGTTTGAGGAAATAAGCCACGCTTATAAATGGACGCTGTTGCATTGCAAAATTTGTAGCGAGTTTTCAACTATTGAGCCCATAGCTGAACCTGACGTGTCGTTTGAAATTACTTCTGAAGCTTATAATGATACCGAACATCACATCACGTTTGATGATGACCTTGATGTGAACACGTTTGGTGACATGCCAAATCACTTTTTTTATCCATCGTTCTATGATGAGTCTGTTTTTACGTCAGATATCGTTTCTGAAGTGATAACGGAACAAGAGAAGCAAGCCGCGGAGGCCTTAGAGGAATTCCGTCTTAAAATGTGCGCTGCCGAAATTAGTATGCTCTATGATTTTAAAGGGCAATATGCTCTGCAAACATATGTAGAGAGCGAATCATTTAAGGCCGTAAAAAATAATCCCGTTTTTATTGAAGGACTGTGTAAGCTATTACCAAGTGGATATATTCCCGGCACTCGAGTTAACATTTTAAGAAAGGCGTTTGGCATAAAAAAGAAATGGGATGCAAACAGATATCCAAGTGACCTTGCCGTTGCGCTTATGAGGCTCGACGAGGTGCTTAAAAAGCGCAAACAAGAACATAATCCGATTATTATAGCAATTATGCTGACTTTTTATGCAGCAATAATCATCGTATTGGTGCTGATAATTTCTTTTGTTGTGAATCGTGTACGTGCAAGCCATGAGTACTCAACATATGTAGACCATTGTATTACACAGATATATGCAACTAACGGCTGATACGCTGATAAAGGATGTGGCAGATGAATAGCAACTGGGATATCTTGGGCATTGATGCCACAACTGACAAACGGGTAATCAAGCGAGCCTATGCAAAAATGCTGGCAAAATACCACCCGGAAGAGTTTCCCGAAAAATATGAAGAAATAAACCGCGCATACCAATGGGCGTTAACGTATCATGACGGCGAAGTTGACAGCGCGTTTCCATTTATCGAATCTTATCATGAACCTGATATGTTTTTGGAAGCTACTTATGAAATTACTGATACTGCCGAGCCTTACTTCATATTTGAAAATGACATAAATTCAATTTTTGTGTCTGGCACCGACTTTGAAGCGGTAACGGAAGAAGATAAACAAGCCGAGAAGGCCTTAGGACAATTCCGTAATGTTACGGATGCCCCCGTAGGCACGTTATGGCATGACGTAAAAGGGGCATGGGTCCTTAAAATTTTTATGGATAGCGAAACATCTAAGGCGGCAAGAAGAAATCCGGCGTTCATTGATGGGTTGGTAAAATTATTACCCTACATATATTTTTCCAACTTCCACGTTTTTGTTTTAAGAAGAGCGCTTGGCATACAAAGGAACTGGGATGCCGGCAGGGACTCAAGCGATATTGTAGCTGCTCTAACAAGATTGGATACTATGCTTGAAGCGCGAACTCAATATAACTTCGCACGTTTACGCAGATTTATTATAGCGCTTGCTATGTGTATTGCGATAATTGTTGTTGTGTGGCTGGCGCTGGTGTTTATTGCTTCTCTTATCGAACGCCCTGCGATAGGCCGCATAGCAAGTACACACCAGTCCTATCCACGGCAAGTACCAAGGCAAGCAAACATTCACTTATATCAAACTCAGGCATACTTCGAGGAGTTTATCCGTCCCAACCCATCCGCGTTTGAAAGATGGTACGATTCACTAAAAAACCACCTAACGGACTGGCTGTACAAGACGGCTGAGCGAAGGGTGGTTGTAGGTACTGTTTTTCTTAATGATAATATTGAAGTGCCTCATATGGTTAGCTTTATATTCTGGGATGAAACAAGCTTTCGTGTGCTATTTTTATCCATGTACTTTGCCGAAGATGCCGAATATTGCATAAAGTGATATACTCCAAAAAATAAGCATAGACTTTCTGAATACTACTCCGTATTTATAAGCAATACTATAAAATAGCAAATAACGATTGGAGGAAAACCATGAACAACGAAAAAATGCGTGTACTGGACCTGCTGGAGTCTGGTAAAATCACAGCCGCCGACGCGGCAATGCTACTCGATTCCCTAGGCAAGAGCCAAAGTTTTATGAGTAAGGAAACCCGCGAAAATGTGGAAGAAAAACTTCAGCGCTTTGCCCAAGACTGCGGCAAGCTTGCCAAAGAAGTAGGCGAAAAGGTGCATGGCTTTTACAAAGATGTAGAGCCAAAGCTTAAAAAAGCCAGCCAAACCGCGCTGGAAAAAGCGGCCTGCGTGCTGGAAGATTTGGCATGTACCATCAGCGAGTCGCTGGAAAAGGCCGAGTGTTGCGATGACGAAAACTGCTGTTGCAATACCGAAAAAGAGTGTTGTGGCGAGGATGGCCCACAGCCTAACTAGTTTTTTGACAGACTACGGTAAATGCCCCTGCATCGCGTGAATGATGCAGGGGCATTTTATATCTTGCACACATCAATGCAACTCATACGAGAAAATTTTGGGTAAGCGCACGCGTAATGTCTTGCCAGAAGGAGTACACCATGCCGCTAATCCTAGCCACAGAAGGCCACTACGAATTCGAAGAAAAACGCTCGCGTTTTATAGGCTTATGCGCGCCGGTTAAAACAGAAACAGAGGCCCGGCAAGTAATCGCCAATGTACGCGAGGCCCACAAGGGCGCGAACCACAATGTTTTCGCATACTCGGTAACGGAGGGCAATATCATCCGCTTTAACGACGATGGGGAGCCCGGAGGCACCGCGGGGATGCCGGTGTTAAACGTGTTTGAAAAAACGGGCGTAATAAATTACGTATGCGTGGTAACGCGATATTTTGGCGGGACGCTACTGGGTGCCGGCGGCCTTGTACGTGCCTACACCAAAACCGCAAAGGGCGCAATGGACGCGGCCGGGCCAACGCCGCCGGTCTTCTACAAGTACTATCGGGTGACATGCGACTACCCGCGGTTTGACAAGGTTAAGTACAATTTTGACAAATGGGGCGTCGAGATTTTGGATGCCCAGTACACCCATATCTGCACACTGTATGTACGCATACGGGATGAGCTAGCCCCACCGTTTTTAGAAGGCGAGTTTTATGTATTGGAGCTGTTGCCGGATCCGTGCTAAACGTATTAAGCGATACTGGATATCAACGCTCACCATATACCTGACCCATTAAGCAGAACCTTGCAATATATAAAAACGGGGGAAAAATAGGCATTGATATACTAAAACGGGTGGTTGCGCTGTACAATCAACCGGTTTTGTCAATTTTGCCGAAGGCGATCAACCCCGCTATTATGCCGGTTGCACCGCATCTTCATTCTCAATTTCATCCACACGCGGAAGCTTGCGTATATTAACCCGGTACCAAACCAGTAGCCACACGCTTTTTGCGGTCATGGCCACGGCAATACCAATCCATACCCCGGTTATGCCCAAGGCAGTTGACGCAAGCGCGTATGTGACAATAACCCTTAGTACATTGCTACTTATGCTTACAACTGATGGGTTAATCGTAAGCCCGCGCCCCCTAAAGGACCCGACGGCCACGCCTTCCATACAAAACAGTAGCTGAGTAAGCGCGATTATCCTAAGATAATCACCGCCCATTTGAATTTCGTATGGGCAGTCTAAGAAAATAGAGGTAAGCGGGTTGGCAAACATAAACAGTACAATTGTGACAAAAACGCCGTAACCGGCCATAACAATTAACGAGACACGTGAGCCGCTATGCAAGCGGCTCCATTTTTTTGCGCCGTAATTCTGCCCTGTAAAGGACGCAAAGGCCATGGCAAAGCCGCCTCCAACCATAAAAGACAAGGCTTCTATATTGTATCCCACCCTATGGGCCGCGATTGCTCCAACCCCAAACCCGGACACAAGCCTGGACACAACCATAAACAGCGAAGTAAAAAACGCGGACTCTGCCGCAACAGGCAGGCCCCACCAACATATTTGCCTTATCCTGTCCCAGTCTATTTTGCTAAATATTGCATAGTCTTCAAAGGGGCGGCCACTATAATACTTAATGGCCCAAATTTTAAGCGCAAGATTAACAACGGAAGCCACAACCGTACCGGCCGCCGCGCCTACAATCCCCAGCCCTACCACAAAAATAAGTATAGGGCTGATAACAATGTTAAGCGCAAGCCCAAACGCGTTTATATAAAAAGGTATCTTGGTATTGCCAAAGCCATTGTAACACCCGGTTATCACGTTGTGAGCCATCAAAAACGGGATAGACAGTGCCGAAACCACTAAGTACTGCCGGGCTTCGCTCACCACCTGCGCGTCGTCTATTCTAAAAAACCCTATAAGCGGCGCGTTAGCGATAATCATGACGGCGGCATAAACAGTACCAAGGACTATCGCGATAATAAAGGCGTTTTGCGCAAAGCTTTTTGCCGCCTGCGCGTCCCCCCGGCCCATGTTTTGGGATACACCAATTTCCCCGCCCATGCGTCCTATGACCATAAACGCCATAGACAGCCACAAAAACTGCGCTGCAGTGCCCACCGCCGCAACCGAGCCGCTGGAGAGCCGCCCCATCCAAAACATGTCCGTAAGGCTGTATGCCATCTGCATGAAAGATGTGGCCATTATGGGTAAAGATAACGCTATTAATTTATGTAGAATCGGGCCTTGGGTTAGGTCGTACTTGCCTTTTTTTGCGTTCATGGGATCATCCTTGTTTTAATTTACTAACGTAGCAGTATTTCATATTAGAGTTGAGGTGTCAAACATTTGACAATGGATGAGCGGTTGACTATCCTTCAATTATGAATTTCATGTCAAGGTATATTAGCGGCAGTGGAAACAGGCCCTGATATTCATATAATAGGGATTTAGCTCTAAGGAGGACAACATGGGAAAAAGTCTAAATTTATCAAAGGAAAGCCTGAGCAACCCCCAAGACTGGCACGCAAGCTATAAACTACCCGGCTTTGACATTGACGCAATGGCCCGGCGGACTAAAGACGCTCCAACATGGTTACACATTGGCGCGGGCAATATCTTTCGCATTTTCCTGGCCGGGCTTCAGCAAGACCTATTGGAAGCGGGCCATACAGACAGGGGTATAATTGTTTACGAATCCTACGACGAAGGCATTATCCCCGCGTCGTTTACGCCATACGACAATTTGACATTGGCCGTAAGTCTGGAAGCCGACGGCAGTGTTAAAAAGCGCGTAATCGCCAGTGTGGCCGACGCGTTTCACTCAGACCTGCCCAGGCTTTGCGAGGTTATCGCAATGCCAAGCCTGCAGATAATCAGCTTTACGATAACAGAAAAAGGCTATGCCGCCACAAATATCTGCCCATCCCCCAATGATGCCAAAACCGCGATGGAGCAGGTGACCGCTGGGCTTCTGGCCCGCTATCAAGCCGGCGGGGCGCCTTTGGCCCTTGTGGCAATGGACAATTTTGCGGAGAACGGCACAAAAGTGGCCAATGCTGCCGTTGCCATTGCCAAGGCATGGCACGAAAACAATCAGGCCCCGGCAGGTTTTATAGAATATGTGCAGGCCCAAGCCTACCCCTGGACTATGATAGATAAAATCACACCTTCTCCGGCACCGGCGGTGGCGGAAATACTGACGGCGGAAGGCTTCGCCTCAACAGAAATAACCAAAACCGCGAAGCATACCACCATTGCCCCCTTCGTAAACGCGGAAAGCCCGCAATACCTGGTTATAGAAGATATTTTCCCTAACGGCCGCCCGCCGTTTGAGCTAACCGTAGGCCAAGGCATTTTTATGACAGACAGGGAAACCGTACGCAAAGCCGACCAGATGAAGGTCTGCTCCTGCCTCAACCCTTTGCATACAATACTTGGCGTATGCGGGACCCTTCTCGGCTACCCCACAATAGCGTCATGTATGACAGACAAACGCCTGGTGGCCTTGATAAACCACGCCGCCGAGGAGGCAATGCCTGTAGTTGTCAACCCCGGGATAATAAACCCGCATGATTTCCTTAAAGAAGTTGTTACTAAGCGCTTCCCCAACCCATTTATCCCCGACACACCGGCCCGCATTAATATGGATGCCTCTCAAAAGATACCTGTGCGCTTTGGCGTGACGCTTAGCTCCAGACAAGCCGAGGGGCTTGATATAGCCGGGCTTAGCGCAATACCGCGCTTTGTGGCACTGTGGTTGCGCTACCGTTTGGGTGTGGACGATACCGGCGCGGCAATGGCCCTAAGTCCAGACCCTAAACTACCCGCGACGGTGTTGCCGCTTGAGGGGCTGGGCCTTGGCGAAAGAGCCAAAACCGCAAACCTTCTACCAATATTATCCGATGCGGCTACCTTTGGCGTGGACTTACGCGCCGCCGGGCTTGCCGGTAAAATTGAAGAGATTTATGCGGAGCTGGCCAGCGAGCCGGGGGCGGTAAGCCGGTTGCTGACTGAGTGGTATGGTGCCTAAATTTAATCAGCGAAAAAGATATATAGCGAAATGGTTCGCAATAATGTCATATCTTTTTCGCTTTAATACATAACCCCTGCCAAGGAGCGCCCATGAACATAGTACTCCACCAACCGGAAATCCCCCACAATACCGGCGCGATAGGCCGCACCTGCCTTGTTACGGGGGCTAAACTGCATCTAATCCGCCCTTACGGGTTTTACCTGGACGAAAAATCCCTAAAGCGGTCAGGGATGGACTACTGGCATAAAGTCGATGTGCGTGAGTACGATAATTTTACACAATTCATAGAATCTGTGGACTGCAACCGCATCCACATAGTAGAAACAGGCGGAAATAGCACCTATGCAAGCGTAAAATATAACCCCAACGACTACATCATCTTCGGTAGCGAAACCACCGGCCTACCCGCTTTAATTATGGACAAGTACCGTGAGCGTGTTGTTAGCATACCCATGGTGGGTGATTCGCGGTCGCTTAATTTGTCGGTTGCGGCGGGGATTGTGCTGTATGAGGCTCTGCGGCAGAATGGGTTTGTCGGGCTGGCGTAACTATGAAATGGGTGACGTGTTAAATTGAAAAACATAATAATCTCAGGCACAGGCAGAGCCGGCAAATCAAGTCTGGCGAGAAAAATAAAGGACGAGCTCAATTACTTTGTCATCAACAACGACAGACTGGTTGCCACGTTTGGAGAAGCCTATCCGCAACTAAACATTCGTATTGGGAATGGGGAAAAGAGCATAGAAAATATAGCGCCGTTTATTGGCCATTTTCTTGGTATGTTTTCCTCGCCGGACGGGCGCGGACTGTTTCCGTACACCCAAGGCGCACTAAAAGAAAATCCCTTTGTGTTGGAAGGGTGGTCTTTTGATTTTGAGCAGATATTACCTATTCTTAAAATGTATGGGATAGACGACTTAAAAGAAAATTTTATACTAATAGGCTTGGTGCTTAATAATAAAACAGTTGATGAACTCGTCACCGATATGAAAAAATATGATACGAAACACGATTGGACATATGGTTTCAATGATAACGACCTAAGAAAACTTGCCGAAGAAAACATCTCATACAGCCGGTATGTATCTGAATATTTAACAAAACTCGGCTTTACGCTTTATGATACATCTACAGAACGAGAACAGGTTTTTGAACAAATAATAAAAGATATACAATGGAGACAAGTGTGAAACATCCGCGAAGCGGATTTTCATACCAACCTATTTGTTCCGCCGACGAAGGAGGTATGAATTAAAAAATGAAAAAATTAATAAAATACCGGCATATACATATCATCGTTGCCGTATCCACAGTATTTTATTTTTGGACGCGCTTTTGGCGCTTTTCTTCAGGATTTATCTGCCCTTTATTTGATTTTGATACATTTTCTGATATAGGTATATACACTATACTTGCTATGTCGTTTATCACGGCACTTGTTTTAGGCATAATAAATATTCGGCTAAAATGGTTATATCCAACTTATGTATCTACATTTATATGGTTATTCCCTGCTTTTATGTTTGTGCAGCTTAACAGCCCAACGGACACGTATACTTTTATGTACTATATGCTTTATTCATTTTTTATTATTTTTTTAGGGCAACAGATACTAGCCTCTTTAGGATTAGTAATAGGAAGTTTGATTCGTAAATTTCGCACAAAAAAAAGAATGGAAAGTCTTGTCATTTAAGTAAGCTCACGTCTTATTCAAAAAGGAGAACACCCATGCCAATCCCCATAAACCCAACATTAAACCCATACCCCATGGCCCGCAACATGCATACCGCCCGCAATGGAATGGTAGCAACATCCCAACCCCTAGCCGCCCAAGCAGGCCTTGCAGTTTTACAAAAAGGCGGAAACGCAATAGACGCGGCAATAGCCACAGCGGCCTGCCTAACCGTGGTTGAACCCACAGCCAACGGCATAGGCGGCGACGCCTTCGCCCTTGTGTGGACCGGCGGCAAGCTTCACGGGCTAAACAGCTCCGGCCCGGCACCCGAAAGCATATCCATAGACGCCGTAAAGGCCCTGGGCCACAACGAAATGCCAAAAATGGGCTGGCTACCGGTAACCGTACCCGGTGCGCCCGCCGCGTGGGCGGCTCTAAATAAGCGCTTTGGCAAGCTATCTTTGGCGGAGTGCCTTGCCCCGGCTATAAATTACGCACGCAACGGCTACCCGCTTTCGCCGGTGCTTGGGCGGGGCTGGAAGGCAGCGTTTTCGTCATATAAAGCCAACTGCACCGGGCCGGAGTTTGAGCACTGGTTTGAGACATTCGCGCCGGAGGGCCGGGCCCCTAAAATCGGTGAGATGTGGGCATCTCAAGCCCATGCCGCCACATTGGAAGAAATCGCTACTACACATGCAGAAAGCTTCTACAGGGGTAGCTTGGCAAAAAAAATAGCCGCGTTTTCCGAAAAACACGGCGGGTTTCTACGCGAGTCGGACCTTGCGGCATTTTCGCCCGAGTGGGTTAATCCCATTTCCGCAAACTATCGCGGCTACGATGTATGGGAAATACCGCCCAACGGCCAAGGGCTGGTGGCGCTAATCGCCCTTAATATAATGAAAGGGTACGGCTTCCCAAAGGGATTATCCGCCCGCAATGATACAGACATTTTCCACAAACAATTCGAGGCAATGAAACTTGCCTTCACATGTGGTAAAGCCGTGATTACAGACCCGGCCCATATGCAAGCCCCGGTAGAAGACCTACTAAGCGACAGCTACGCGGATACCTTAAGGGGCAAAATCGGGCCCACCGCCGCCGAGCCTGTAGAAATCCTCCCTCCCAAAGGCGGCACGGTATACCTGGCCACCGCGGACGGTGACGGCAACATGGTAAGCTTTATCCAAAGCAACTACATGGGCTTTGGCAGTGGGGTTGTAATCCCCGGCACCGGTATCGCAATGCAAAACCGCGGCGCGGATTTTAGTCTTGACCCAAACCACGCCAATGCATTAAAAGGCGGCAAGCGCACATATCACACTATTATCCCCGGGTTCCTTACCAAAGACGGCGCACCCGTCGGCCCCTTTGGGGTAATGGGCGGGTATATGCAGCCACAAGGCCATATGCAGGTTGTCATGAATATGGTGGACTTTGGCCTTAACCCACAAGCCGCCCTGGATGCGCCAAGATGGCAGTGGACGAATGGCAAAAACTTCGAAGTGGAGCATCATTTCCCGCGGCATATCGCCCAGGGGCTGGCCGGGCTTGGGCATAGGATAACCGTACCGCTGGAATCTGGCGGGTTTGGGCGCGGGCAGATTATATTGCGCGACCCGGATAGCGGGGTGCTATATGGCGGTACGGAGTCGCGTACCGACGGGGCTATTGCCGCGTGGTAGGGCTATGTTGCTACTTTATTTATCATCATAATGGCCTTTGCATGACAATATATCTATGGTTTTACGTTCGCCGGCACCCGATATTTTGAAAATTAATCTGTTCTTATTGTCTATCTCTACACTCCACCAGCCATTCAGCTGATGTTTTAAAGGCTCTGGGCTACCTATGCATTTATACCCGTTTGGTTCTACGTCTTTGATGAAATTGTTGATTTTTATTAATGTTTTTTTATCTTGGCTTTGCCAATAGATGTATTCTTCCCAGGCTCGTTCATGCCATGCTTTAATCATCTTCCTGTACCTCTATTAGCTCATTTATTACCATGTTTGCGCCTCTCTCCATTTCGCCGGCTCTTAATACTAACTCGGCTCTGGTTAGCTGATAATCACCTGATGGATATAGGCTCCTCATATCAATTATTTACTCCTTCTACATCATAGACTTATAAAAATCCCGCACAATCTCATCCAGCTTTGCGTTGCGGATATTAACATCAACGATATCAAAGTTAGAAGCAAAATAATTCATAGCCTCCCGCACTGGTACGTCATCCCGCATAAACCGGCATATAACACGCTTTTCCATCTTAGCGGCTATTTCAAAGCGGGCGTCTAAATCCGGCGGGATGGCTTCCGCAAACTCTACCTCTATATAGTATTCGCTACTAAAGGCCTGTTTGTATTCCGCCAAGGGCTTATCAACCAGTATTTTGCCTTTGTCTATCATTATGATTCTTTCGCATATTTCGTCTATGTCGGCCATGTCGTGGGTGGTTAATATTATTGTGGTTTTCTTTTCATCCCTTAAGGCTCTCGCAAACTTGCGTATCTTGTCTTTTACGTCTACATCAAGCCCAATTGTAGGCTCATCCAGATACAAAATTTGCGGGTCGTGAAGCAACGCCACCGCAATTTCCGCCCGCATTTTTTGCCCAAGGCTTAGTTGGCGCACGGGTTTGTGGATAAAATCCTGCATCCCAAGGAGCTCCGTAAACAAATCTACATTGCGGCGGAAGGTAGATTTTTCGATTTTGTACATACGCTTGTATAACTCAAAGGTATCGTCGCAAGGCAAGTCCCAGTTAAGTTGGCTCCTTTGGCCAAAAACAACGCCTATACCCATGGCGTTGCGCTTGCGGTCTTTATGGGGCTCTATACCGTTTACGATAACCTTGCCCGAGGTTGGAGTAACAATGCCGCATAGCATTTTAATGCTGGTGGATTTACCGGCCCCGTTGGCACCTACATACCCTATCAGCTCACCCGGCTCAACGGAGAAAGATATGTTTTTTACGGCTTGCACAGTCTCATACTGCCTGTTAAACAAGGATTTTATATTATTAACAAAACCTTTTTGCCTCTTGTATACTTTAAAATCCTTGCATAAATTGTCTACCTTGATCAAACTCATATAATCCCCCTAGCCCTAACTTCCCGTGCTTTCGTATGCATTCAACCCGATAGTCCAAAACTTATACGCCAGCGCAAAGCATACAACCCCCACCAACAACGGCAAAAAGTAAACAGCCGGGCCAAAAACACTCTCGTCTGTCTTACCCAGAAACAAACCGGCCGGGTAAAAGCTTATAAACGCATAAGGCAATAAAAACGTTAAAATAAACTGAGTCGCGTATGAGTATATGGTTATCGGGTAATCCACAAACCGCGAGGCCTCATGATAAAAAATACTGGACAGCGCCCGGCTCTTGATAAGCCAAAAGCTAGGCACCCCAGTGGCGATAAGCGCCGCGGCATGTATCAAAATGCCGCCGATTATAGCCAGCACCAGCAATAACAAACTTACAAAAGTAACCTGCACCTGTAAGTTTACCGCCGCAAACACCATAACCCCAATACCCAAAGCATAATTTACCGTGTACCCGGCGCTTGCCTGCTGGCAAACTATCAAAAACAACGGGTTTACAGGCCTTGTAAGTGCCGTATCTACCGAGCCGTTGCGTATCCTTCCGCTAATCTCGCTAATAGGCATAGTAAAAGTTGCCGCAACACCATATGTCAGGATGTTTATCCCGTATAGAAAAAGAACTTCATACGCACTCCAATCGCCGATGCTTTGAAAGCGCATAAGCATGATTGCCAAAACGGCAAGGGCTCCGCCAAAAGTAAACACTTTGCCCAGCGAACGCACAATATATACCCCACGGTACTCCATTTGGGTTAACATACTAACTTTAACAAAGGAAAAAAATAATTTTACGGAATGGATCATAGCGGTTAACCCCCTTGTACGAATACGTTGTTCTTGATCCTACCCCAAACAAAACGCTCAATAAGCCATAGAACAAACAGCCAAAGTACCTGCCTCGCCAAAATAACCAAAGACTCGTTTACGGAAACAGTTGCAAGAAAGATTTGAATAGGCTCAAAAGCCATAAGGCCGAAGGGCAAAAACATCCCGATA
>Ga0123355_10011423_pt1 | contig 13686 bp, 11 predicted proteins | sample TergutEmb28metaG_3_FD_89872 | JGI IMG/M metagenome (GOLD analysis project Ga0123355, IMG submission 89872) | Embiratermes neotenicus P1 segment gut microbial communities from Petit-Saut dam, French Guiana - Emb289 P1 | ecosystem: Host-associated > Arthropoda: Insects > Digestive system > Gut ...
GGTTCACAGATGTGAAAAGTGTGTTGAAGTAAAGGGAGATTATATTGAAAAATAGCAAAGCTGTTTCATTTCTGTCACCTTTCAAAGTTGGTCAGGCCGGAAACTTATGGACCCTACCACGTACATAAAGTGACTCATGATCACGTAATGCCTGTGGTAACAGTGGTGTTGAATGGTCAGTCTGAATTATGCAAAATGCACCATGAATCTTCCTTCTGTTGCAACACAATTTCTTGGTTAAAAGGTAATTATAAATTGTTAGGCAGCTTTGGCTTCATTCACTTTCATTCTTTCAACATTCTCAGTTCAAAAGACTCAGCTATGCCCAATAAAATAATTACAGTAAGTTCCCTCCGGATGATGACAGAGGCAGGACAAGTGGGGGCAAGAGAACTGCACAGAGGGTTTTGGTGGGGAAACCTGAAAGAAAGAGACCACTTGGAAGACACTGGCATAGATGGGACGATAATATTAAAATGAATCTTACAGAAATAGGATGGAAGGGTGTGAACTTGATTCATCTGGATCAGGACAGGGCTAAGTGATGGGTTTTTTGAAACATGGTCATGAAGCTTCAGGTTCCATAAAATACATGGCATTGCTTGACCAGCTAAGAATCTATTTGTTTCTCAAGACAGACCATGGTCCATGAAGTCATTTGGTTTGCTCGTTACTTAGCTGCTTACAGAAAATGGATGGAGCATTACATATTGACACTCCCATTATCGACAGGTGTTACTTGTGGTGCGAAACAGTCTGCAGCGTTACCGAGTCAAATATTGACAGTCCATCGTGTCCACCAAGGGCATAAATATATCCTTCAAAGGCTACCACACCACCGGCACTACGATGTTTTATCATGCTGGCCACCACAGTCCACACATCTTTGTCAGGTTGGTAGCACTCCACAGTATTTAGTGATGTCACCCCATCATATCCACCACACACATACAGGCAGTTGTTAAGGGCAGCCGCTCCCACAGCGCTGTGCAGAAAGAAGTACATGTAAATTTAAATAATTTGTTCTGACATACTCTTAGATTCAAATAAATATTCTTAAAATCTAATTCTGTCTTCAAGACAGCAGTAGCACTGTCTTGCCAGTAAGTTCCTCACTGCTGCTGTGTGTTCTGATCTTGGCCTAAATATGAAATGCACATCTTTGCACAGTGCACACTTCACGTATGTTGTGACCCTTATATACATATTTTATCTTGTACCACTGTCACAAATCTAGCCATCCATTTGTTTACCCACTTCAACTATATATCCTGAACATTGTAACCACCCTGATTAGTCCATGTGACTGAAGATTTATACCACACAGTTCAAGAGTTTTGCAAAATATAATTCAGTTTTTTGTGCATGGTTATGAACATCATTATGTGTGACATGAGACAAATCCCACAACCAAAATTTCATATGTTATGTTTAATTTTGATGGGAAAATGCTAAAGCAGTCACTGTATTTACTGAACACGTGACAGTAATGTGGTCCTATTCATCATATCTGAAAACCTGGGGGTCCCTTTATAACTGCACACAAAGTTACACATGTTTTGTATAAGTACTTTCCTAAACACCAATGATTCTGAAGGTAGGGGTGGGGAGCATTGTGTGGTTGGATAAATGTGGGTAAATGCAATATTTTTAATACTAAGAAGCAGACAGGATAATATTATTAAACTCTGAGCAGAATGCACTGTGAGAATGGGAGGTGGCCTGAACTGGATTGCAAGCATGACCATTAGTAGAGTTTGGGTATTAGTGGTGTTGAACGTTGCAATTTGTTAGTGGTGTTGAATGCTACAATTTGTTAGTGGTGTTGAATGCTGCAATTTGTTGGTGGTGTTGAACATTGCAATTTGTTAGTGGTGTTGAATGCTGCAATTTGTTGGTGGTGTTGAACATTGCAATTTGTTAGTGGTGTTGAATGCTACAATTTGTTAGTGCTGTTGAACGCTACAATTTGTTCGTGGTGTTGAATGCTGCAATTTGTTGGTGGTGTTGAACATTGCAATTTGTTAGTGGTGTTGAATGTTGCAATTTATTGGTGGTGTTGAACATTGCAATTTGTTAGTGGTGTTGAATGTTGCAATTTATTGGTGGTGTTGAACGTTGCAATTTATGAAATCCCAAATTCATTATTTTTTTAAAAGTTTGAATAACCAGATGAATCCCTATGACTGTTTACTGATTTATGCACTGCCTTATCAAATGGTAACCAACGTTATTATGGCAGTGTATTGTTTCCCCCCATCTCCTGAAGCTTTTTCCACATTCCACAGTTACAATATAATGTACACAGAAGAATCCTTAAATTTGTCCACTGTCACAATATTCAGTGCAGTTTAGATAACTTCAGATTCACTAACAATTAGTGAAGTGTAAGTGTATTAATAATATGAACCAACCTGCGTTTACATTGCATAGGAGAGACTCTACTCCACGCTCGTTTCTGTGGGTCAAACACTTCAACAGTTGACAACCGCTCAGAGCCATTGTAACCGCCAAAAGCATACAGCCTGTTACGCATCACAGCAACACCGACACGACTCCGAAGCATGGTCATTGCTTCCGCCAACTGCCAGCGACCGACAATGGGATCATACACCTCTACTGTACTCAGTGAGTCACCTGTCACAGAGATAATGGTAAGGGATGAATACCATATGTGTCCACACTGCTCCATTTATGGTCAAAAGAACATGTCATCAACAACACGTGACCACACGTACCTGAAAGTATGTTTGCTATAAGGTGCACCCTACAGCCAAGCGGTTCTCTAAGCAAAATACATATAATTTAAAGTTGGCATGGCATTAAAAACTTTCCAGTCAGCCAGCGTCACATAAATTTAGTAAGTCGCGTGAATAAAGACAAATGAAAAGAAAAACCTACCCCTGGAGGATCACAAGTTCAGAGAACGAACGATTCTGTCATCACAAACATATCCAATTTTACACAGTGATCAATGTAACAACATGTAGCAGCAAGTACAGGAAATGAAGATTACTGTCTTCTGGGATGTGATGTTGTGTAGTGTGGCAGAACTGTACTGTCATTTCAGAAAAATGTGCTGCCTCCATCTTCTACTCGGAAAATGGAGGGATTAGTTTCCTCAAAGAAAGGCCCTAATTTCCTACCAGACTACATGGCGTCACATTCCAAAGACGGCAGACCAATGCTTCACAGTCATTGCTATGAACCTCAAATCCTACCCCTTACACAACTGTTCACCTGATTTTGTAAGGCCACCAACAGCAAATATATGGCCCATAATGTAATTACAGCACCGCGGTCGAGTGCGGAAACTTTGCAAGAGTGGTCGCCGCTCCGGCATCAAGTGGTAGTCCCTGGCTTCATCTAACAGGTCCCTGAAATTACACAAAGCATTGTGTTCCACAGCCAATAAGAATTTAAGATTTCACCATTCTGAACAACAAAAACATAAGGAATTATGAAATTCAGACACATTACAATGTTCATGGGGGAAGTACCACATGACCAATGGATCTAAAGCCTGAGAAAATATATGCACTAGTAGGTAGATATTTCACTTCCCCCTCCACTCCAGATATTATCTTTTCTACTTGACATCACCTTGCATTTACACTGTTGCCAGTATAACACAACACTGCGCAGTAAAGTAATGTGCACATGAAGCCATACTGTCAACTCAGTGCACAGACAGATTCCTGCCTTACCGGCACTCATGTGACGTCCTGATCAACTCTTCTACAGACACCCTGTCAGTCAGGTACTGTGGAGTTAGGAGAGGCATGCGGACTGTAGCAAGCAGCTTCGGCAGGTCTTTCATTCGCACATCAGGGTCCATCCTCACCCACCTCATGACTGCTTCAAACACCTCCAACAGGTTAGAACAATGAACAGTAAGGTGTACAGAATAAACAAGAGGAAAACTTATGAAGGAAATGAAAACTGTGTAACAATTTGGAAAGAGTGCCACTTGAGAGACCAAACCACAGACGGAATGCATAAACAATTGATGATAGAGAGGCTGGATTGCAGTGAGCTTATTCAAGGCAGGGTCCTGAAATGGCTTTTGTGAACTTGGCAAAAAACTTTGGCTTCCATGCAACCTGTGAACTTGTTCATTAGCTGTGCCAGTGCATTGAGCTGGCTCCTTTATCAGTTCATAAGGCTGGATGTTATCAGTATTCTGTAACTCATATTAACAAGTCACAAACTGTACACAGACCATAACACTCCTGAACTCCTGATGCATTTGCTCAGTTACTGTCCCTCTAAGTTCCCTCCACATTTCAGTAACAGTGTGTTCTGTTCTTCTCTGCTCAACAGATTTAGAGTTTATCACAGTTAACTGTTACTTTCAGATCATCGGCTGTTTCTTCACTGTCAACTTGCACCTCCAACAAAACAGTCAGCAACCATCATAAAGCTGAATTACATAAATGTATGCCCGTTTTCATGTAAGTGAAGTTCACCCTATAACGTGCCATGAAGGCACATGGTATGTAGAGGTACAGCCCTAACAGACGGTATGTAGAGGTACAGCCCTAACAGACGGTATGTAGAGGTACAGCTCTAACAGACGGTATGTAGAGGTACAGCCCTAACAGACGGTATGTAGAGGTACAGCTCTAACAGAAGGTATGTAGAGGTACAGCCCTAACAGACGGTACGTAGAGGTACAGCCCTAACAGACGGTACGTAGAGGTACAGCCCTAACAGACGGTACGTAGAGGTACAGCCCTAACAGACGGTACGTAGAGGTACAGCCCTAACAGACGGTATGAAGAGGTACAGCTGTAACAGATGGTATCTAGAGGTACAGCTCTAACCTTTTCTTAACCTCGGGGCTAGATGGTGGTGGATGGTCAATGCCATGCCCTGGCCTATTTACCCCAGGGAATGAGACCTGGAGAGGCTGGGTTGGCCCCAGACCCAGTCCGGGTCAGTACAGAAAAGAGAAAATCTCTTCTCTGAACTGTCCGGCCTTTAGTAAGTTGCTGTTCTGACTATGCTATGCAAGGTCCTGGCCTGCATGTGAAGTGTTAGTTACTACTGTCCAGTTTAACCAAACTTAAACTTGCCCGGCAGCAATGTAACCTGGTCTATGGCAAGGGATTCCGTGACACAAAGTACTCTTTGTAGCACTAGTAAGGCAGCAACAGACCATAGACATCAAATCAAAGATTCAGAAAGTAACTTCAATTGTGTCCTAACTTTGTGACTGCCTCTTACAGACTCCTAATCTCTGCCAACTGCAAGGACTGGGAAGGTTAACAACATCTTCTTTTTCTTCTTCTTCTTCAGGCACTGAACTTCCTTTAGTGTTTGAAAGTTATGGCCTTTTCAATGGCATCTTTCCCTTTCTCTTGATCCTTATCCACCCACAACACCATGTATGGCAATATTGCCCTGACACACCCACAACACCATATATGGCAATATTGCCCTGACACACCCACAACACCATATATGGCATTATTGCCCTGACACACCCACCTGCTCCTCTGAGAAGACATGGAGCTCATCTGACTGCAGTATGTTGAGTAGTGCTGGGCACGTCAGGTTCAAGTACTCGTCAGCCACTGAGACATCATGGAAGTACTGATGGATGTACCGATCAGCTTCTGTTATAAGGGAGTAACTGCCAAGTGTGTCAGCAAATGATCGGATACCGAGCACATTGTTCGGGTGGAACCTGGACAGAAATAGCACTTCACATTTATACAAAGTTAAAACAGCTTGTTGCTTTATGAGACTATGATTATATATTGGGAGCAGGGTAATGTAAAGTAAATACATCACGTTCAACAGCTGTATCTCCTACACAGAATGCTACATTGATACAATTCTTGGATCATTTTAAAGCCCATACATTATCATTGAGTACAACTCGTGACATGCAGACTCAACAAGACATATCCTTAAGAAGTGAAGAGGAAGAGATGTGAAGTATTTAAAATCTGTTGTTCCAGCTCATCAACCCAACAAATATAAATGATATGGAGTGAGAATGGGACATCATGCAGGCCATTCTGTTGGCCCTCAATGCCCACTCCACTTGCCAGGAAAGTGGCTGCCAAGCCATTCACAAACAGGAAGCACAAAATATGGTATGCCGTATCTTGCATGAAGTATGGGTCTTTGTAATTGTCACACTGGGGGAAAGAATGGGCAACAGGTTTAGGCAATACAGCTATTTAACCCTGTGTATTACTTTACAGCCATTCTGTAGTTGTGTCACAGCATAACCAATGAATACAGTGAATAAATGACTATAAGAGAAGCCAAGAAGAGGGAGGGAACTACAGAGACAGACTGGCAGCACATATGGGTACTGTGAAGTACAGATAAGGCTTCTGTGAAGTGCAGAACTGATCATTCACTTGCACATAGTTCTGAAGTTTGGAATGTGTGGAGCTTTACCTCCACTCTTCTGAACTTGCTATGCACGGAGAAGTGCAGATTTTATCACATAACTCATTGCAGTGTTTCAACACATGTGGTAAACAGACTGTCCAGTCATATGTCATACTTGCCTTTGCTTCAGGAAGTTGGCACATGCATCCTTGACCTGGTTTAGCTGTAGGAAGGAAGCGCCAACCATGACAGCCTGCACATTGTCAGTGTCCAGAACAACGCGGCCACTATACGCAAAATTGATGAGCGCTTCTAGTGCACTACAATACAATACAGAATTGTTAAAACATTTTTAAATAGAAATTCCAGTCCCCAATTCATTCTGATATCATTTAACAACACTGCTTCATCTGTACAGATTATGTAGCAGAAATGAATACGATGAACATGTACAGTGTGTAGTCACTGCCAACTCTAATGCATCCTTTGGTATTCACTTCAGAAGTCTGAAGAAATCCATGAAAAACACTCAGGAAAAAAGAAGGGTTGGTTGCAATTAAAACTTAAGCAAACCGAATGCAAGTGTACAGTGCTGCAACTGCACCAACTTGCTCAATCTGGAGTTCCTCCAAACCCACAAGTCACAAAGCACAACACATTTCTCCATGTGTCTCAGCATGACAGCCCAGTTCTCATTACCACTATCACAATACTAACCCCTCAAGAGAAGCATCACTCATTCTTTAATTCTACAGGCAATGGCAGACAGTGTACGTTAGCACAACCACTTTATTACTCAAGGTAATTACATAGGCTACATGTTTCAACTATAAATAGTCATCTTCAGGCTTACTTTTGTCATTTAAGTCACAAGATGCTATGCACACTTTGGGATCCCATAGTGTTTACATCCATGGAATACATAAAATTTAATCATTTGTCTCAGAGGGTGTGACATGCAAATTGTGTTTACAACAGTAGGATACATAAAATTGGATCAGTTGTCTTGTAAAATGTGTTATACAAATTGTGTAATAAAATATATAAAATTCTTAAAACGGTGTATTGGTTTGAATGAAGTCATCCCGTTGTGTTATCTGAATATTTACTTCATTACAATATGTTTCCGTCAACACAACTAACATTTAAAGTATAAGATTAATGCAGCATGTTTCGCCTTGTGACAGTCATTATCAGGCTGATCTAAGAACCGTTTAACATTTCACAGGTTTTATTTTGTGCATTTGGGATACCATATGCCTTACACCGTATAATATTGTGAGGTAACTTATCTACAAATACTACCGTATGTAATGTTAGGCACGTGGTGTGAGCGATGCTATTTGCTGGCCGTTGTTCTTCCACTTCGTGACTCTCTGCAGGGGGGGGGGGTTCTTCCTATTGTTTCAAGTCGAAACATGTTGCATTAATGTTAGTTGTGTTGACGGAAACATATTGTACTAAAGGTGTATTGGTGTTCACCATTTTACAAATGTAAGTCCCATTACCGTCTGGTTGTTTTTGGAGCTATGGGAAACTATATATTTGCTTGTGACATCAGAGTCTGTTTTTGTTGCTGCTTGAAGCCTGTTTTCTGTTCATTTCTTTAGATGGAACAATATGTCAACTACATAGGTTATATTACATTGAAAGAGAGAAAAGAAAATTCTCATTAGTTTTGACTAAGAAATGTAGATACCTCCATTTAGTGTCCAATCCTGGCATCTGCTTGAAAAAGTTCAAATGAAGAAAAGACAACTTATCTCTTAGGCAAGAGAGAAACTGTGAACCTTCAATTATATGAAGTGTTCTGAAGTGCACACTAACATTGCTAAACAATGTAAACTAATGCTTACGCTGCATCGATGCCCTGCATCTTGATATCTCGTTGCTTACTCTCAACCATATCATGTGTAAACATTGCTCGGAAGTAAGGAATTGTTGCGGCAAGCACAATCCGATGTGCACTGAAAGACTGACCATCAACCTATAAAAATTGTATTCATTGCATAATTTATTTACGTTTAATCACACGGCTGCAAGACTTCGTGTTATACATCACAAGAGATGCCAAGCATTCTGATATAGGGGATAAAATTACAATGATGCTAAAATACCAAACTTAATTTTTAAAGGAGATTGGTTACCATCAAATTTTACAAGGTTCCACCAAAATATACCTTAAAAGTGGACACAACAGTTTCTTGTCATGTTCCTCTCTTCCCACTGCTGTATCTGACACTACAAAAACTCTTCTACTAATACAGTATAATTGGATGAACTAATAAAACAAAATTTCAAACATTAAATGAGATTTTTGGTATTCTGAAAGCAACAGCAAACAGGAATGATTGTTAACAGATTGTTCATCAACAGTATGTGAAGTTTAATGGTTATTGTGGTCAAAGACTCGAAGGTTTTCTACAATTAATAAGAAAAGTTTGGGATGCAAAGGGTCATGCCTTACTTGCTTCACCAATGTTCATATTGGGACAACTAAGTAAATCATAAACACAAGTCAAGTACATAGAAACTTACCAAAATCGGCTCTATGTACGGCACTCCGGGAAAAAAAATGAAATAAAATATGTAACATTTTGATAACGAAATTTTCAGAACGTTTCGCCCAAATGTAGACGTATCATACCAAAAGTCTTGAGAAATGCTGAATTTGACTTGACTTTAGACAACCACCTGAAAAATTTCTATGTACGTCATAATTAAACAGGATCTTAAAAACGTCATAATGACAGTCTGACCACAAATAACCTCCAAAATGTCAAAACTCACTGTTAGCACTTTAATACATCATGTAACAACACAATCCATTCTCAGTATTTAATACCAGTTACATTCGCAACGCAGAAATATTTTGCCTAGATTCATTATAATTAACGATTTTGGAAAAGTTAGCATTTGGAAATACTACGTACTTCCAGCGTAACATCGCAAAGCTTTCCTTGTCTCCGGATTTCTTCCATAATCGGAAAGCCTACTGAAAAAATATCCGACTGTTCAAATATTATACTATCTTCGTTGTTTATTTCCATTATTTACACACAAGCGTATCTCAGGAAAACTTCTTGCATTTTGTGCCATTCGAACTCAACAATAGAATAATAGACACCACAGATTAACACTCGACTCTCGAATTTCGACATCGGGCATATCAGCGATGCCAATCAAAATACCGATAATGAAAATGAATAGGCTTCTTCATTGCCTCAAATTTATAACATTTCACCGTGTTGATCTTTCTGTTACTGTAACATAGCAAAGATGAATAAAATGACTTTATCCTTATCGCTCTCGACGCAATGTATTTGCTTAGAACCACAATCTGTAGCGGCGTGGGGTACGTATGAGCAAAATTGGCATGCCTGCTTTACGGCCCATCGAATAAGAGCGATCGATTCGTAAAAACTCTCGAATGATGCGTCTGAGAAGTCGTTACAAGCTAGATGGTCTGTGGTTACAAGAGTACACAGATCATATCAAGAGTATAAGTAGACTCGTCACTGATCTGGATAGTCCGCCGGGGTCAGTGTGCCATGACGTAGGTTGTACGTGCGTATGATCCATGGTAAGTGCAGTATACATATACTGCGTGCATCTGAGTACGTTGCTCCAAATAATGTGCACATAATATGTGGTTATTACCATCCAGCAAGAGTGCCGCAGGAAATTATTGTAGTTCCTACAATACGCCAAAACGAAAGGAGCAACAACTAGTGTTGACACCACGTTAACAAGTAAAAACATTAAGAAATTTGGACGTTTGTTGCAGGACCGTCGAATTTATACAGTAACTGCTAATATTCATTTTTTTTCCCATACATATTCCATTACGCTCATAAACTTAACCTCTTAGATGACTTGGACTGTTTACCACCTGAAGATAAGACACATGTTGGTCCAAACGTCGGTAATCAACTATCAACTGGCGCTACCTAACATTCCAACTTTGGTTGGAAAACATACTGACCAATCAATCTATCGCCAACAGATGTCGCGATTATACACTTTTTGAATACAAATGCTCATGCCATTGTGTCATAGTCAGTGTATGATCGATAGAAATTGAACAGGTTGACCAACGTAGTACGACTGGCAAAGCTACTTGATTGCGAGTACCCGCATTAAAGAGTGATGAAAAATGGTTGTAAAATAAATTTAATTACCCGTTGTTTTACAAAAGGCAAACATTACTCTTTATTTATTTAGAGAGTAAGCCGTGCTAGAAACTGGGGGTATAATTCCACATCTCTATCCTTGGCAAGATATAGAGATGAGAGACTAAATTCAATTCTCCCGTCGGGCGTCGGAGACGGTCTGGGAACGAACCACGTTTCTTCCGTTGTCCAGTCCATAGCTCAGTCTTTATAGTGCCAACGCTGTATTGTTTCGTAAATACATATGTCTGTAACGTGCGTGCAGGTAAGTTGGAGGGAATATTCAATGGTTACCAACACTGTCGATTATACATGAAAACTCGACGAAAAAGGAGCATGGCTGGACGGTGTTTGTTGGCACGCAACGGAGCGGTGTGGTGTGTTGTGAGAGGTTGGATGTGGAGTGTGACTGTTGTGTGTGAACGTGTTTCTCACTTCGATTGGACAGTATAATAAACGGTGAGTATATATAACCTTTTATATTTGCTGTTATAACCGACTTGTATGCAATTTCATTTATCAGCAGCAGTGAACCTCAAATGTCAGTTTGAGGTTTTCCCTGTCGTGTAATGATGGCGGAAGTTGCAGTTGAACGTTCAATAACCTTTATTATTAGTTTAATATGAGGTAATAACGTGAATATGGGATGGAAACGTTTCATGTAATTAATGAATTACCTGTATATTACGATCTTTTGTATGATTCGAAATAGGATGTGTGACACTTCATAACATTTTTCTGTGCACAGTAACTTCGTAATGAGCAACTGCCACCCTCGGGTTGTTACATGAACAACAGATATTTATTATGATTCCATCTATGGCCAATTGTCTTCAAAGACTCACACATTTTTGCTCATCACTTTTTTCAGTCCCTCCATTGTTGCACGTGTCCAGAATTATAATTTTGTGTCGTGTCTGTAAAGGGCCATTAAAAACCGTTGTCACTGAATTATTGTTAATATTTATGTAGTTGTTTTTCAGATTGTATATTTCGCTAACTTTGCGCTTGATATTGTGTGTCAGCGATTTACATTATGTGTTAATGTCATGTCGGTCTCTAACACCATCTGCACTGGGTATTGGATTTGTTACTCTAGTTGATGATTTCTTCGGGGGGAGGGGGGGGGGGTCGTGGCTTTAATTGTTGCCGCAGCTTTAAACTCGTGCCCCAATTTAATAATTCTGTAAGTTTGTATTTGTATGTTATTGTGAAGACGGTAATAAACCTTTGTGCCCCTCCACTTCCTTAAAAAATAGAATTCCTCGAGTTGCTGAGGGTGTGTCAGCTTTTCTGGAAGGACTCTGCTACGTACAGTTTCTTAGACGACCTTTATTTTCTTCCAGTTTGTTTATTTTGATTGAACATGTGAGTCTTTGAAATCACTGCCAATCTAATGAGGGGACACCATGACAGTATTGTGTGTCAGACAGTGTGGATACAATGTGCGGTGGACTGAACCTAGTATTGTGTTTGGTTGTGACATGTGGATGTTATGCTGATCTAAGTATGTAAGCTATGATGAGGAAAATATCTGGGTGTTAAGATGTATTAAATTTGAGAAAGTTCTGTAGAACTAGCAAAGATGTTAATATCGCCATCTGAAACAATGTCCTGTAGTCTGGCAGCAAGGTACGAACATAACTGGCTTCATCTTCGAGGATGTTGCAGTGTGTTGTTACCTACTGACCAGGTGACATGCCATAACATTATAGAACACTGTGATCTTAACTCTTTGTTTTTTTGTTTAATTTACAAAACGATTAGGAGGATTTTGATTAAGTTCTGTATTTGTGGCTGACAGTAAAAGCTGTGGGCAGAACTGGTGTGTACAGTTCCTAGTTTGGTGGGGTTTGGATCGCCTGGCTGAGGACAGGGACTAGTGATTTACCCTTCTGAACATGACTGTGAACTTCTGTTTGCCATAAAAAAAATAAGGAATTCTGTGACCAGTGAGCTGTTAAGTTCACAATAATGACTGTTCCATGAAGTTGTAAGTCCAACGGGGAGATCTGAGGTACACGCCGCAGTGTTGCTGAAGATTCATTTCTTCTTGGATGTGATAGCATGTCACTGGGTGTGTAATTTCCAGTGTCTGAAGTGCTTCTTGTGCCTTCATCTTCAGATTCAGGCACCCCATCACTGCATTGCAGTCCTTCAAGACCCCTCAGCACCTGCACATACCCCATGACACAGTGTCAGATCCAAGAAGAAATGGATCAAAATGGATCATTTTAACTCCTAGTTTATAAGAGATTGCAACTGAGTTGTATCGATATGCATTTTACATTTTCACCAGGGTCACAAATCCTGGTCACTAGGTGACAGTTGTGTTCAGTAGTGTTCAGTACTTGTGGGTTTTCAATATGGAATTTGCTTCATATCACCTCCCTTGCACATTGAGTTCCAAGGTTCCTTTTAGACTCTTATAAAGTTTGTGAACCTGCACTTCTCAGGGTACAGACTGTTAACAGTACGGTTCTCTGACATGTGACTCTGGATATTATGATAGATACGTACCAACATTTCGGAGAAATATGCTGCCTATATGTATTTATATTGTGTACCCTGAAGATGGAGCCTTTAGTTTTGTGCTTATCTGCCAAGTGTCACTGTGTCACTGCCCAGGAGACTGCGGTATGAATTTTGCAAAGTTTCTCAAGAATGGCTTACAGACTGTGTGAGACATTTCCATTATTGTTTGTGATTCAGTTTAATAAAACTAAAATGAAAATTATCTGAGCCATTGTCCATAAGGTTGTTTGACAACCATTTGTACCTTGATGCATGGTGCAGCATTGCCCATAAAAGGTGATGGCTGCTTATCAGCACAACAAATTTCCCAGTTTATGAAACTTGAATGTTTATTGCTGTTTTCCTAAGAGTAATTTATTGCATGCTACACTGAACAATTTAGCCCACGTACTAATTATCTGTTATCTAGTTGCTTAAGATTCATTTTAACATTATCCCCCCATGTATGCCTACGCTCTTCCAAGTGGTCTCTTCCCCACATATTTTCTGACCAAAGTTCTGAATGTGTGTCTCACCTGTCCCACGCACACTACATGTGTGTCTCACCTGTCCCACGCACACTACATGTGTGTCTCACCTGTCCCACGCACACTACATGTGTGTCTCACCTGTCCCACGCACACTA
>Ga0123355_10011424_pt1 | contig 13685 bp, 8 predicted proteins | sample TergutEmb28metaG_3_FD_89872 | JGI IMG/M metagenome (GOLD analysis project Ga0123355, IMG submission 89872) | Embiratermes neotenicus P1 segment gut microbial communities from Petit-Saut dam, French Guiana - Emb289 P1 | ecosystem: Host-associated > Arthropoda: Insects > Digestive system > Gut ...
CATTTTTAGCAATACCGGAGAACCCAGATGATCTTGCAGATAACTAAAACTCTCATCACCCAATGATGAAATAAGTCCGTTGCCCCAAACAAAGTTCTGCTTCTTGTCACCTTGGGTCGAAAGCAAATTATCATACGGCAGCGTCATGTCGAGAATGTAATTCTGCTTGCTCATGTTCTCTAACTTCGCCACTCTGTTCCTAAACCCATTGTACGTGTACTCGGCTGTTCCCTTGCCCGCCGTAAATGCGCCAACCATCATGTTCGTAGCGTCAAACTCAAAACGAGATTTTAGTTGGCCATTCTCGGAAATGTTGGTCAAGTTCCCGCGCCCGTCATAACGGTATTCCGTTACCGCGTCACCCGCCTGGGTTTTAACAAGCTGGTTTCTGGCGTTGTAGCTGTGCTGTGTCCACTCCACCGGGTCATGCTTATGGCCGCCCCATTCTTTCACACGGTTTCCAAGCTCGTCATACCTATACCGCTTGACCTGTTCACCCTTCACAGCAGCGGTTAGCCTGCCTAACGGGTCATACGCGTACTCAAACACACCGCTGTCGGCCTCCATACCAGCACGATGCTTCTCTATCTGCGTTATATTTCCGGCAGGGTCATATGTATATTTAAACTGATCTAAGATATCCCCATTTCTCGAATGAACAAGACCGGTGAGTCTGCCCATAAGGTTCATTTCATACTTTGTAACGGTATTGTCCGGTAAAACGCGCTCACTCAGCCTACCCATCGTATCGTATGAGTAATTGGTCACACCTTCCTGAGACTTAACTTTTTTAAGCCTACCAGATACGTCATACTCATAACCTACCTCTTTCCCATCCGGGTAAATGAGTGCCTCTTTTTGCCCCAATGCATTCCATTTGTAGGCAACCTCATTTTCCAATGGGTCGATCACTTTTGTTGCCCGGCCCAGCGGGTCAACTTCAACCTTCGTCATACCCAGCCAATCTTTCATCGCTGTCAACTGTTTGAGCGCGTTATAACCAAGCTCTACCGTCTTACCGTCGGCATAGCTCACTTTGGTCAGTTTATTCGCAAGGTCGTACTCATATAGAGTTTCCAGCCCATCCTCGTCCAGCTTGGATGTTAGGTTACCAACTGCATTATAACCCAACTTGACAACATTGCCAAGGGGTGATTTCACTTCAACTACTTCGCCTTTTTTGTTGCGCTCGTAAGTTGTTATTTGGTACTCTGACATCTTTAACCCGGCTACGACACCATCTATCATCCGGAACTGCTCAAGTTTTGTAAGCCTACGCATTGCATCATAACCATACTTCGTGCTGTGCCCATTCGCATCAATTACCTCAACAACATCCCCCAGCAACGAATACTTGTACTGCGTCAAATTACCTTTTTCATCGGTTATTTCGATAATATTCCCCAAAGCGTCATAGCTGAATTTCTTGATACATCCGAGCGGGTCTATTGTTTCAACTGCGCGGTCGAGCCGGTCGTATTTAATTTGTGTACGTGCGCCAAGCGAATCAGTGACAGCTATGGTATTTCCGTTTTTGTCGTATTCATATCGTTGACTCTCTTTGCTTGGCATAACTACAGATTCCAACTTGCCGCCGGGGTAATAACTGTACGTTGTTTTCCCACCACACGGGTCGGTAACGCTCTCTACCTGCCCAAGAGGAGTGTAAGTAAATTTCGTTTCGTTACCCAGCGGGTCGATAAGCTTAACCATCTGCCCGGCAAGGTCATATTCCCGTTTAGTAGCGTTACCAAGTGCGTCTGTAACGGCAACAACATTACCGACACTATCGTACTCATTTAAGGTTATTGCGCCATCCGGCTCAATTATCTTAACCTGCCTATCGAGCGCGTCGTAGCTGATTTCAGTTCTACCGCCAATCGGAGAAACAACTGCTATAACATTACCCTTAGGGTCGTGCTCGTAGTTTGTAATATTACCCTCTTCATCAACTGTCTGCACAACGCGTTGGTGCATATCGTAGATATACTTTACCGTGTGCCCAAGCGGGTTGGTAACGCTGGTTACGTTCCACATAAGGTCGTAGCTGAGTTTGGTTACACCGCCCGATTGGTCAGTTATTTCCTCAACTTTGCCGATGCTGTTGTATTTATACTCTATGGAGCTTCCGTCAAAATCAATTAGCTTTGTGACTTTACCCGAAAGGTTGTACTCGTAGCGGCGCACTTTCCCCTCGGCGTTAGTAACGCTCTTGATGTCTCCTTTGCCGGTGTATGCAAACAAGGTAACGTGACCTTCGCCGTTTGTGGTTTTAACCACCCGGTTAAGGTTGTCATATTCGTACCGAGTTGTCATATTGTTACCATCAGTTAGTGCTATTATGTTACCACGATTATCGTACTCGATGGCGCTTTCGCTGCCGTCCGGCAGAACAGCGAGCGAAACCAAACCTCGGTTGTCATTCTTGAAGTTTAACTCACGTTTTAATGGGTCTGCCACCTTGAGAATATTGCCTTTTTGGTCATATTCCACCTCCGTTATCCCACCGTTTGGCAGAGTAATATTAATTGGCTTGTTTAGTGTATTATAGGCTATGGCGGTGACGCCGCCCAGCGGGTCGGTTTCTTTTGTTAGGTTGCCGCGAGTGTCATATGTATATCTGCGTGTGTTGCCGTTGCGGTCAACGTGTAGAGTACGTTTGTTGTTTTGGTTGTAAGCAAATCGCTCCGAGCTGTCGTCATAGATAATTCCTGTCGTACGAAACTGCTTGTCGCGGACATAAACAACTTCGTTACCGTTTTGCTCAGTAAGTATTGTATGAGGCTTATCTTCTTCATATCGCATGCTAGCAAAACCACCATCAGGAAAGGTTTGTTTGACAGCACGTTTTTTTTCATCATACTCATTAAAAATTGTCGCTATACCAAGTGGGTTAATAACTTTGTTTATTCTCCTATTGTCGCCATATTCGTAGCGATATGTTGCCCCTAATGTATTAGTTGCTGCAATCAAAAGGCTCTCTTCATATTCGTAAAAAGCAACCCGTCCTGAGTTGTCGGTGATTTTAGTAATTTGGTTTTCCCTATTGTATTCAAAAGTCAAGCTGCCGCAATCGTTGGAAACTTGATGCAATAGTCCATCTTTGTAAATAAATTGCGTTGTATTGCTATTGAGATCTGATATCGATAGCAGATTGCCAACATCATCAAACTTATAGGTTTCCATTGATGGAAAAGTAAGAACATATCCATTATCGCATTTTTTCAATGTGTTTTGACGATCTGGCGGAGACATATAGCTGCCGTCCGCTCTTCTATAATATTCTTCTGAATGGCCATCACCAAATGTTATCGTCGCAGTTCGTCCCTCAACATCTTCTTTAAGTTGTATGTTATAATTGTGAGTCCAATTTTTGCCAACAGAACCGCTGGTGTCACCCATAACATTATAGAAGCGCTTGAATACTAGCGGAAATCTGCCGGGAATTTCGATATCATCTTTTGAGTAAAAGAAATTCCCGGTAGACGTGTTTACAGGGTCAATAGCGTTAACAATTGCTATAAGTATACCCAAAAGGTTGTTTCGCATAAATTCAGCGAAGTCAAAATCGTCCTTTGATTGCCCATGCTCCAGTGGTAAGATTATCCCCAAACCAGCAATGCATATAGCAAAGGATTGTACGGTTACATGTGGTTTTTCTCCGCCATCGATTAAGTAGTCCTCTTTTACTTCAAGCCATTTGGGGAGCAGTTCCATGAATCCCTCGCAATATGGTTCAGGATGACCTAGAAACTTACGTGTTGTACATTCACCAAAATAGCCCTCAAAGGATTCGCCGGGTATAGTATCTGTATCTACGATTACAGGCTCGCAGCCAGCTCTACAGTTGCAGGAGGCTATCATATTAGTTGGTTTCTCGCCTTTAGTGCAAAATACTTCCGCGCCCTCTACTATATACTCGCAACCTTCGCTTTCGCCTGCAATTTCCGAAAGTCTTTCTCTAGCTGCTTGTATACCTGAGCTAACAGATTCCCCGACAGATGTATCAGCTAAACTATTTGCGGCTGCTCTAGCGGCTGCCGCGACACCTTGCGCTGCAACGTTACCGATTGGCATATCTCTTAATCCTCCTCTATTTTCCTAAGCTCAACGTTTCTATTCTTACGCCTATAGGGTTTCGTCTCAATATTGCTTCCACAACTTCAAGTGATGCCGCAACCTCTATCTCCTTAGTATTCTTAATACGAAAGATATGTAAGCCTCGCGCTCGGCCTGCATTCACTTCAAATACATCTAGCATCGGGATATAGTACCGTTCATGTTTTTTCTCCGGCTTATCAAGAAGAACACAATGTTTGTAACGAATCTCCGGCAAGAACAAATCAAAAACTTCTTTCACAGCGCCTTTGACCATATAAAGCTGCCTGTCGAGTATGTCCGGATAAAAATTGATTGGGCTGGAATTCACGGTGGATGCTATAACTCTGTCGAGGTCAGATAAGTGTCCGCCTTTAGACTCTTCATACCCGCCTATTCTATTTGTATTAGTAAGCAACACGCTGTGCGGAATCCTTCTATCTTGCCCCAGCTTAAAGTATCTCATCTGTTCTTCTCTCCCGCACAACTGTTGTCATCCCAAGGTATTGCCCAAAATGCCATTGACAGTTTAATTCTTTCACGGCTTCGCATTGCTCTATTATTTGAGGTAAAAACCTCTCAAAGCATTGAGAGTAGTTGCTTGAATCATCAAGCCATGATTGTTCTATTTCGTAGTCCTGCACCCTGTTCATTTTCATTGCATCTGCATTTCTATACAATACATTTGAAATGCATGGTACGTTCCAGTAAGCACAACACTCTGTTATGTCGCTTTTGTCGTTTTCATCAAAAAGATCAATGCGCAACAAAGGCAACTTGCAAAGCACGCTGCTAAGTAAAAATGATATGTAGACATGTGATAGGTGTCCTTTATTACCCGAAGCCTGTAGTTTCCTGTAGTCACTCAAAGCTGCTTGCACGGCTTCGTCTAAAGAATCAGCAAGCTGTTCTATATATCCTTCAAATAGCTTCTCAAACTCTATTGCCATATGCTCACCTATTGCACTCTTGTATGCTCTGACGATATATCTATCGCATCGTCAACACTAACCACGCTACTACCTTTTTGCAGAATAACACCGTCCTCACCATCTATAACAACTTTACCTTCTGCCGACATCGTAATATTTGACTCGGCATCAATGATAACATCCTTGTCAGTTTCCATCATAATTCCAACATCTCTATGCATAGTGATACTTGACCCCGCGCCATCGTCTATAAGTATTTTTTCAGGGTCGAACTGGATAACCTGTCCATAAATCGTGCGAATAAACTTCACTAATGGGTCTGTCCGGTGACCGTGTGTGATATGAACAGCACTCAAAACGTATCCATCATCCTCTTTTTCGCTAGGAAATTGCAGACGTATATCGTCTCCTATTTCAGGCATGAAGTACCAGCCCTGGCCGTCCGGCTGAGTGAATGGGGAGGCATAAGCAAACCATTTGTGATCGGTTTGCTCAACATCATCTCTTACGTAAATTTGCACTTGATCTTGCTGAATATCTTTGACTTCACCGCGCAGTGAGACACCAATAAGGTTTTGGTTGTAAATTATCGGCGTGAAAAAGCCACTTTCCTCTTTAAGAGTGTAGTAGTGTACAAGCTGGTCGCCTTCATACTTGGTGTCTATAGCGTAGACAAACAGAGAAAGCCCTTGGAATGGGATGCCGTCGCACAGGTCGAAAATTTCTCGTGACTTGACTATGTAAGATACGCTGTCGCGCTCAGAGAAGCCGCCGCTGTATTTAGAGTCACGGTACTCCTGCATGTCCTTTCGCACATTGTACGATATGGCGTTGATCCCCTGTTTTGCCGGACGACGTGGCATACCGATTGATATATAGGGCTTATCCAATAGGTAATCCGGCACAACAACCGTACCCAACCGCCCGGCCAGTCGAATTGAGTATTGCCAATCGGTTTCGTAGTATTGCACCGTCATAGAGCCTATTGAAGTTCCGCCGTGGGTTGGCCACAAAAAGTTGAAGTCGGGGTTTGCTTCTTCCATACGGCTTGTGACGGTTACGTACGTCATGTTTGAATCTTGGAACGTTCTTGTGTGTCGCTCTAAATCCATGAGAGTACTCCGAGACACCACACTTACTGAGAGAATACGCATCTCGTTTTCTGTGTGAATGTTTATATCGCTGATAATCCCATTGAAAATCTCTTTATCACCATCCCAGTCTGATGCGGTGAAAGTAACACTCTGGCCGGCGGAGCTATGCAAAACGTATTCGTCGCTGTCGGCGGCAATATGTCCTTTCACGAAAAAAGTTGCATGTTCGTTTGCAGCCTTGCGGCCGGTTACTTCCAGGATGCTGATAAACTCAAATTGGTCACACGTTAATCGGGTTTCTCTCATGGGGACAACCTCCTTCTTGTTATAGAGACTTTATCTGTGCACAGCTAAGTCCTTGTTTTTTTATGCTTCCTCATCGCTGTAGGCATCATAATCGTAGGCTAAAGGAATTTCTGCACCAGGCAGACCTCGCAAGGTAGGTAGACTTCGCTCGCTATCCCATATCCATATCTCATCAAAATCCCAGCCCATGGTCTCGCGCCAAAAGGTCTCGGTGGCGAGCTCTTCCAGGGTAACGGTTTGGCCGTGTTGGTCGTCGTGGGTGCTGGCGCCGGTGAAGGGCTGACCGTTTATATGCATGTCGGAGGAGGCGTGGTTGTTATTGCTCTCTCTAGGTGAATCCCATCTAAATACATAGCAAAAACCCCAAATACGGCCTATAGCTTCATACGGTCCATTAATAATGGTATTTATTGCAACACTAGACGAAACTTCATCGCCATAAGCATTTCTTCCAAACAAGCCACCTACGCCATGTTCGCCTTCACTACTCACATTCCCGGTAGCATAAGTGTTTTGCACAATACCGCGATTCTCCGCAATCAAACCACCAACCCACCTTAATCCGCTGACATTGCCGGTAGCATAACTATCTTGTATTGTGCTTTCATTCCACCCAATCAAACCACCAACCGCACCTTGGCTGTCAACATTGCCAGAGGCGTAACTTCTACTGACTGTGCCAACGCTTCCTGAAGTTCCGACCAAACCACCCACGGCATTATATCCAGTTGCATTTCCAGTAGCGTAACTGTTGTGTATCGTTCCGTGATTAGAACCGACCAATCCTCCAACCATTATATAGCCACTTACGTCGCCAGTGGCATAGCTGTGAATTATACGAGGCTCCCCGAAAATAGAGGAATTCGCCCCAATCAATCCACCCGCTGAACCACTGCTACTTTTTACATTACCGCTTGCATGGCTACTAATTACGTTTCCCGAGTTTGCCCCAATTAATCCCCCTGTCGAACCGCTGCCACTTTTTATATCTCCGTTAGCGTGACTGCTAATAATATCTCCCGAATTAACTCCAACCAAGCCACCTGCGACAGCTACGCTGCTGACATTGCCATTAGCGTAGCTATTTTGTACAGAATTTGCACTACCTCCTATCAAACCGCCTACTTGGCTTTGGCCGACAACTTCTACGTTTGCAGAGCAATTAACTACCTCTCCATCATTAAATCCTGCTAACCCCCCCACTACAGAAGCACCATTTACACGACCAGAAACGGCAAGGTTGGTAATGTGACCACTTGCTCCGATGTGACCGAAAAGACCTACTACATGTTGATTAGGTAGGTATATATTAATTGCTATGGTGTGGTTGCCCCCATCAAAACTACCACGAAAACCCGAAGTGTTGCGAGTGGACGCATCCTCCAACTCTTCCAAAGTGTGATGAGCTATTATCAAATTATCCGGCGCGGTTATGTCATTTAGAAGTAAAAAATGGCCGGTCAGCCTTTCCGAATAATCTGGGTCGGCCATCCAAGCAAGTTGCTCAGGTGTGGAAAGCTGCCATGGGTCGCCTGCTACGCCGGAGCCTCGTGTTGGCGGTGTAGTTTGAAAAACGAAAATTAATGGCGGTGGCAGCGGCATTTCTTGCGGTGGCTCCAAACTTACATTAGTCTGGGTACATGATGTAAAGCTAACCGCCAGCAGTAGCGCCAGCAAAAGTTTGAGGAGCGTATACCTTCTAATCACTTTTACCAACCCTTTCGAGAAATGAAGTTTGTTTTGTTAGCCGTAATTAACCATCGTACTCGTCCACCTTCTCGCGAAATGACGACTGTGCGCTTCCCGGAATATGTCGCTATAAACAAGTCGCCCAATACTGCTCGCTGTATTTGCCATAGCTGAGTTGGCTATGTGATCACTAAATATGTATGCCACTATTTCGTCAACACTCCTTACCCGCATTTCACAGTCTTCAAAATTAAGATATTTTTCAAACTCCTCTATCATGCGATCTATATGGAATTCATCATACCACGTAGGCGCAACCTCTTGCCCTTCAAAAGTAATGCGACGATTCAGTAAAGCTTCAGCATTCCGTCGCGCACTATTAACATACTCTTCCTTGCTCTTTTCACCAGACAATATTAGCCTGTCAGCTTGATGAGGAGTCGAACCGTCAAAGAAATATCGGTTTAAATAACGATCACTAGAAAGGTTGTCAAAATGAAAACGACTTGGAAAGAATGGAATATGAGGCATATTGAAGTATGGATAATACGTATATGTAAACCACTTTAGATCAACATAACAGGACAATAGTTCAACAAGATCTGATCCCTCAAGGTGTATTCTTTGTATTCTATTCCTATAGCACATTTCAATGGCGTATACTTCATGCATTCGCCTTCTCTCATATTTTTTGAAATCGTTAACAGCTTTTACTGCAGAGCTTACAAGTTTATAGTACTTATACCCTTTTAAAATTTTACCGAGAACTATTGCAATAGGTATAAATCTTGCAGCACTCGGGTTCAAGCCTTGAACTATTTCATTAGTATGTAGTGATAAACCAGTGGTGACTATTTCGTCGCGAATAAATTCCAACCCATCTCGAAGAGTTGGGTTTAACGTTGCCAGCGCCGGACCTCCTAAAACGTCAAATTCGTTTCCAAATCTGCCGAATGACGACGGGTTTGCGATAGTCTTCGGAAAGAGTGTAAAATTTGTACCTGCTCTGATTATATTTAGCAAAAGGTATTGTTCTGCAATCGCTCCCCACTGAAAAAACTCGTCAATCACTCTCACAGGTGCCTGAAAACGATAACTCTGATAAAAGTCTTGACTTGTATGTATTTTTTGTCCAAGATAAAACATGCTTCTATCATGGGCTGAACAAAAGCAAATATTATCATCTGCGCCCCAAAAGTTAATCCAATATCGCTCAATCTGTGCAACTTCATCCCACGGCTCACGTAGCCACGCACCACAATCAACTGGCTCTGGCGTAAAAGTAATCTGAGGACCAGGAGGCCTATCAAACGAAGCTTCAGTACCAGGCAACAAGTCAGAAAGCAAATCTAGCATCATTTGCAGACCAGGGAATGGCGATCTGCTCAAGCGGTCTAAGTGATCGTTGTTTATTATCATAATATCGTCTCCTCCTTTGTAACTTCGATAGTTTTCAGCATCTGCCTTACCAGAGGCTCCCAGTCATCTCTTACATCAACGGGGCAGATAAACCCACCGAATAAGCCGGTATCAGATAAATTAGCAAGAAATGTTATGTTGTATAAATCTCCATTAACAATTGAATATCTGTAATCAAAATGGCTGACCTGCATACTATTAGGTAAATCATAGGCTCCATATGAAAAGAAAACATTAGCAGGGCGTATACTTTTTATGTATGAGCGGAACTGAAGCGTTAGGGCATCCATATCGCTTGCTAAAGGTTCTATCTGATTAAATGCAAGACATACCCTATAGTCCGAACTGGATATAATCACTGGGGGTCGGTTCCTATGAGGAAACTTTTGGTCTGCTATTTCGCTGGGCATGTCATCAAAAGATTCCGGCACAACCATGGAAAACCCGTACTCAAATTCTCGTCGTGCGAATGTATACTCGGTTTTGTTTATGTACACTGTATTATCTATGGTATGAAGTTGCTCTTTTTGCTTTGCCAATCTTTGTGCAATTATCTTCTCATCACCATACGACACTGCAATACCTCCCATCATCAACATATATAAAAGCTTCTACTTAGTAGCAATTGCGCCTGCCAACTTTTCTGCAACAGATGTCTCTATGGTAAACTCTGGTCTCTCCGGCAAAACTGTTTTTTCGTAGTTTTTCATTGCCGACTTTTCATTAACAACATCTCGTGCTTTTATATGCATTTCATTTCCCAACATATCAATAGAAGAGATTGGAGTGTATATTGTAGTTATTTGGAATTCTTCTTCAATCTCCTTTGTCTCCACTTTACATACGCTAATACGCTCCGGCGAAAAAACCTGCACCTGCTTCTTAGACTTGATGAGAATATCATTCTCCGCACAAATATCAAAATTGTTACAGGTTGAAATATCAAATCCAACACTTGCCAACCACTTCATACTCCCAACCAGATTGGTGTACTCTACCTTATTAGGCACCATCATCAGGTGGTTCTCATTCTCTTCCAAGAAATGCCTTTCACCGTGATGTGGCATTGCACGGCCATTTTTTCTATATGGACGCACAACAAGCGCGTTGCAATCGACTTCGCTTTGCCAGCTTAACATAACTTTTTCATCTACAAGTGGCATGCTATACATTCCATTATTGGAAGTGGGTGCATAACAAAACCATGTTTTGCCACATTCAGAACGCTCTGCGTCTATATCCAGAAGTATCGCCAATTTTTGATCTGCGCGCATTAGCACTTTGCCTTCAAGTTCCAAACCTGCGATCTGCGTGTTGTGGTGAAGTGGAACAGCAAATTCTTCTTCGTGTCCCAAAACATAATGCTCAACAATTTCCCCCCGCTCATACTTAAAGGTCTTTTGCATAACGGTGAGCACCTTTTCATCAATGCTCACACTATCCCCAAGCTTGTAGCGGTTATCGCTCCTCATTCTATAGCACAAAAAATTTTGAAACTCTATCCACTCATTCATTGCGAACTTACGCCTGTACTCGTCGGGATAACGGCCAACTGAATAAACAATGTCGTTTGTCTCTGTAATAGCCGGACGATTAGGTACCCCAAGAAAAACTTGCGGCTCACCGGACGCAACATTCGGGAAAATAACCGTACCCAGCCTACCAGCCATACGCAGGGTAAAATTCCAATCAGTTTCACGGTATTGCAAGATTGGCCTCCAAATTTCTTCCTGACCACGTATCGCTACAACGCTCCCCGCACCGGAATCCTCATAGGCTTCTGTAAGCATATCCTTAAACGAATAAGACGTGTCCTGGAAAAAACGGTTACATGGGTAAACGTCCATCAGTTTGCTGGTAGTAACAAGCGTTACCCTTAAATACCAGTGACTATTCTGATGTTCAACCAAGACTTCATGTGGGCAGCCGCAAAACTCGATTTCATCGCGCAAAAATACGCTTACAACCTCTCCATCCGCGCTCTGCCTTATATACCTTTGAGCGTCCTCTTCAGAAACCAGCCCTCCGTATATGAGCCTCCCATGCCGGTTCGCGCCAACATCCATTGAAAGTTCAAGAACCTCATTCACCGGATAATTGCCATCTATTTTAACTTCACCCATAGTGTAAACTGCCATAACTCCACACCTTTCTCGGTAAATCACAAAGTCATCCAGCTCCAGTGTTTCATTAACACCAAAAATCCCAAAGTGCATGTCCCAGAACAAGTGAATGATATAATCAAACGGAACAAAGAGCGCTAACAAAAAATCCACCTGCCGCCTAAGCTCCGGCGTTTCCTTCTCACCTATATAAACCAGCAGCTCACGCCTATCGACCACATCAAGGTAGATTAGCGAGCGAGGGTATAGTTGCCGCATAACGGTGCGAAATAGCGTCACCGATGCTCCCAAGCTATACAACCGCACCATGCTCTCAACCACAAACCGCACCTGTTTCCGAGCAAATGTGCTAAACACTTTCCTAAACTCCTGACCATACTTACCGGTCTGTACATCCTCACGCAAAAACAAACCGTAATATTCGTTTTTGCAAAGCCCCTCCCGGATATTTATCAGCGCTAGATAGTGCATTAAGATATCGTAGAGACGTTCGCGGAATTCAGGGTGCTCATCCAAGCCGTTGAGCAGATGATCGAAGATGGCGGCGAACCTATAATACGCGTTTATCTCAACTGCCTCATCGCCTATATTTTTACGGTTGAGATCCCCATATGTAACTTCCATATACGGCGAGAGCGTTTTAGTTTGCACAAACCGTATGCCCTCGCGGGGGAAATCTTGCTCATCGGCATTTAAAAGTACTTCCCATATGTATGTCACACTAGTACCCCCACACAGTGAAACTCAGGATACACCAGCTGTACTTGTGATACAAGAAAGCTCATTAAATCCCGCAAAAGATATGCGTCACACTTGAGAGGCCTGAACCGCAGCAGCAGAGACTTGCTCACAGCTACATCACGGACTTCGTCCTTTAGAAAGCTGTTAACCTCGTAAGTTTCGCCTGGAACCTCGCCCCAGACAACTTGCGCAGACTCAAAACTGAGGTATCGAGACGCCTCGTAACCCTCCAGCAGCCGGCGAAGTTCAGCGTTTGTCTTTACAACTGTACCGTAATGCGCTATCATCCGGGCAGCAAAGCTATCAGCCTGCGCATTACTGACGATCTCATGGTCAAAATATACTGTTGCATAATCCTTGCGCCTAACTATCTTGTACATATCCCACGCAAGGCTTTTTTGTTCAGGGGAAGTTACTATCAGCGTGTTTTCTTCCCTGCGAACAGCCGAGATGTCGGCACTATCCCAGTCTGTAAGATACCCATGCTCGGCACTTTCCTGCTCAAGATCAAACACGTACTCGTAGTTGACCTTATCCAATGCTGCAAGAGGGAAGTCTTCACTTTGTATTCTCAGCTTACATACGTTCCATACCGGAATAAGCCCACGCTTTATATATCGCTCATGTTCACCATAAGTTACCCGGTAACCGTTTACAACACCCTCGACTTCTTTGTCATCCATATCTATCCGCACTAACATGACGTCAAACATTTTGAAAGTGTACGGTATGTTTAATGTCTGCCAGGGAATACAGTTTGAGAGAAATAATTTATATAATCTCTGGACGCAGGCGGAGTATCGCTTAGATAGCTGCAACCTAACCCCTATCTTAAACTCTCCGTCCTCTGAACTAAGCGTGCCTTCAAAAGCCTCTCTTCTGTCTTCTATTTCTTTACACACAAAGTAATCGGCCTGTATAAACACTGTATCAAGGCGGATTTCACGCTCAGCCTTCAGCCGCTGCGCTAAGTCTGCCATCTCAATCTCGGGATCAAGCAAATCCTCATTAAGCATAGGGAACAAATAGGGACACCCTCCGTTTGCGCGTTCACGCTCCATCAAAGTGCCCCAAACAACGTATGGGTCGGTTATAAATGGGAGTTCATCCCTTACCCGCGTCTCTAATCGGGCATATTGATCCTCTACATGGTCGTAAAGGGGAATAAAGATATTCTCCATAACGTCCCGGAGCATATCTTTTTCAGCGGTTGATTTCATTGAACCCAGTCTATCGCTTATGTACCTTCGCATATCCATAGCGGCTTACGACCTCATCTATTA
>Ga0123355_10011425_pt1 | contig 13684 bp, 13 predicted proteins | sample TergutEmb28metaG_3_FD_89872 | JGI IMG/M metagenome (GOLD analysis project Ga0123355, IMG submission 89872) | Embiratermes neotenicus P1 segment gut microbial communities from Petit-Saut dam, French Guiana - Emb289 P1 | ecosystem: Host-associated > Arthropoda: Insects > Digestive system > Gut ...
ACAGTAAGTTTATTTCATGCCTCTACATGTTTCGAGCACATGTGCTCATCATCAGGAGGTCAAAATTGCATTACACAGCCTCTGGTATCATCACACCTATAGGTGGCCGTCTGGTGCACAGGTCGAGAGAGGACTTGCGTCCACTCTCGACCTGTGCACGAGACGGCCACCTGTAGGTGTGATGATACCAGAGGCTGTGTAATGCAATTTTGACCTCCTGGTGATGAGCACATGTGCTCGAAACACGTACAGGCATGAAATAAACTTATTGTAAAACAAAAGTTTTGTGCATCAAGTTGGTTAATTACTGAGATAAATATACTGAGATGCACGGTCAGCAAAACGTCAAAATTTAGAGGATTGTTACTCAAACTTTGAGTACTATACTGCACATTTATTTATTCAGTTAATTTATATATGTTCTGTTTATTTATGGTCTATTTTACGGCGCAGTTAATATCTCAGTTATGTGACTCTTCCTATTTCTCAAGTATAATACTGTAAATGACAGCCTTCTGGGGGTCAGATTTTCTCTTTTCACTGAAGCCCAGAGTCATAGCTCTGGAACAAAAACCTGCCTAGTGGCACTTGGAGACAGTCGGGTTCCGAATTTGTGATATCGCTGTGAGATGTTCATAGTGTAGTTTTGGAGTTACCAGATTGGTCGTTACAGTAGTTTTATCTTCTTTACACGTTGATAACCCGAAGGTTACGCGGAGAACAGCGTCATTATCTCGGGCAGGCCGTTTACATTTCCCAGCCAAATCAAAGCTGACATTGAAGTATTTGTGTTCGGATTCGTACTTAACGAATTGAATTCCTTCTGATTGTTACGATAAGAATATGCCAGACATTACCTCAGCAGGAAAGAGTCGGGATTTATCAGGTTGGAATCCTGCCATAGAAGCCTGCTGCCTTCAATATTCGTGCTTTTCCTCATTTCGTAACAGAAGAACGCTGAGACAGTGTCTGACGACGCGATACCGGGTACCTTGATCCTTCAGAGTTAAACAAGCGCGATTCTCACGTGTGATTAGACATTACGTGACCCGTGTAGTGAAGGCAGAACTTCAGCTACGGATAAATCGATATGATTTTGTATACAGTACGTTTGGGTGGGGAAGTCGGTTGATCGTTTGTCACTTTTAAGACCATTGTCACAGGACTCTTAATCCCTGAAGGTGGAGGCGGTGGGTTCCTTCGAAAGGTGTGGAATTAACAACCCTTTGTACGTAACGTAAAAAGCCAGATCTGATTCCACAATTCGGTATGTACTGCGCGGAGAAATGTGAATATGAGAAGTAATTGAAAATTGATCAGGATGGTATTTAATTGCGAGAGTGGTGTTCTTAGCCCATAATATTCGTACTATTGCAAGAGGGTTAAGTTCGTGGGTGTCCTGGAGCCGACTGAAACCCTTAGGTTGAATGAATACATAACCAAAATACGCAGGACATAAATCCGCTGGAAGTCGGCGCAGTACGGTCAGACAGCTCGAAGTGTGTATAGTGAGGTTAACCAGTTGTTCTCCATGACTGTGTAACTAGATATATGATGATCATACAGAGATGACGGTATCTTCAGTCGCTCTGCAGCAACGATTTCGCCACACTACGGCCAGCACTTCGGCGATAAAAAAAAAGTACGGGTGGCCCTTGAAATGCATGCAGAATTGGGATTAACGTTGAAGAAGTAAATTGTAGCAGGAAATTACAGTGGGAACTCCATCTAACTGTGCCAAACAACCAAGTAACGACAACAAACAGCAGACTGATTCCATGTGCCATGCCTGTAGGGCAGAAAGGTTTGCAGTAACGGTGGAATCGATGTGACGTAAGTCTTCTCCCCTGTTACAAACTCTCCCTCCATAAATTGCATCAGCTTGCTTCTCCGTTAGTCCCTCTTCAGACAAAATACAGATACACCTTTCGCATTTAATCTTTTTCAGACATAGGAGTGTTAAACCGCAAAATGAAGATATACTTGGAACAACCCACGATGTTTATGTATTGTATGGATGTAGCAAGTGTATGACAGAAGGCAAAGCGTTTCTTAGCGATCTTGTGCACTAAAAATTCGTGCTGTGACCCAATTTTTAAATACCAGACAATACAGGCTGCTGTGGAAGGTATTCACGGTGTCATTCCTGAAGAAGTTCACGTTATTTGCTCACCATTAGGTTCTTATACTGCGTGGTATACGTACTTGTAAGCCATAGTCGGAACAGTTTGTATATAGAGTGGCTGAGGAAAAATTTAAGCGAAATATACGGAACGCCCCCCTCTGTAAACATAAAATATTTACATGGTATCTTGGATAAGAAGAATGCATGGAGATATCAGAGTGACCCCTGTTGAAGTGGACAAGTATCGTGGTGCTGTCTTCAGTCAGTAGGCAAAGTCGCTTTCAGAAACTGCTGGACCCTAAAGTTGAGACCTCGAAGGCCCTTGGAAGCTTCAGGAATTACTCATCCAACAACGGCATCGTTTCACAGCAGTCTTCGAATTCCAGCAACACTGCTGTGAGAACCTCGTATGGCGCCTTGTCAGCCGCGACGGATGTTCGGCCGGCGCGTGCTCACGTGGTACAATATGACCATCCCTGTAACAAAGGGCGATGCCCGGGCGCCCAGCGACATATGTTCTCCATTGTTTCTCTGCATCGGATATGGTAAAGTTCATCCTGTAACAGGTCATGAAGACCTAGAGAGGGAGTAGAGGTATAGCTCTACTCTTTCTTAAACCTCGACGCTAGTTTGGGTGGGTGGTCAGCGCCACACCCCTGCTGCTTTATCCCCGGGAAAGAGACCTGGTACCCGTTGAACGGGTCCCAGAGCCGGTCTGGACGGGTGCAGAAATTCTCGCCGCGACCGTGATTCGCATGGGAGTGCATACCGCCATGTTAACAATACACATGTGCGATTTTAAAGGTTCTGTGAATAGTGCTTTAAAAATGAACACCTACGGTTTGAATTAATAGATAAGTGTACAGTGTTTAGTAGAGGATCTGTGGGAGTTCCAGAAACAAGTCACTTTCCCTTATAACCTGGGCATATTTCATTTTTCAGATCTTTCGTTCGTATACTTCCACAGCTTTCAGGAAACGTGTCCAGGAACATGTTTTCGAGTTTATGAGCTATGACAGACAGGTTACAACAGGCAGACAACGTATTTTACAGTTCTAACGTTTTTATTCGTTGATACCACACACGTTATTTTGAGCTGGTTCGCGGGCCGGACGTGGAAAAATAAGTGGTATACCTAACAGCCTCGCTGGTTCGATTCCAGATGGTGTCGGTGGAATTTTTCATTGGCATAATACTTCCGATCGCACTATGGTCCTGGGGTCGACTCAGCCTCTAACAGGCATGAGTACCAGGAGTATTTCCTGGTGATAAAAGCGGCCGGTGCGTAAGGCTGACAATCTTATCACCATCCAGGGCCATTTTTGCGTAATCTGGGAACCTTAACTTCCTGGAACCCTCAGGGCACCTCGGGCCTATAATGAGACTGATTTACCTTTTATACCTAACAGCCTTTTGATAGTATATACATAATTTACATATATGGCCGCGGGTTGGAGACCCATGGCCTACACCGTGCTTTATGCAAAGAATAAAACCACGTTAGGGGCGGGGGATTTTGGAGACTTTTTTAAAATATCTTTTGGCGATACGTCAGTGTACTGTTATATTCTGCAGTAGGTAACCTGACTTAAAGGCAATAGTAAAACGTAAGTACTGCTTTTGTATTTGTCAGGTTCTCCTCTCTGCTGGCCCGTCCCGGCTGAAACGGAGAAATATTATTAAAGTTGTAACATAGCGTGTACTATGTTGGTCTTTGATGTGGCTTTTCGTGTTCGAGTACACAACCCCGCATGTTCAGATTGCGGTGTTTTACTCCCCGATATTGGTACAGAGTTCGTCTTCTAGCTCGTAGTTCCGTCTTCACCGCCGCTTGAAGTGAGCATTAAGGCTTATCTACATGCTTGATATTGTGTATTTTCCGTGCAGTGGATATACAAGATTATATTTATTACCAACTGATTGCTCTGGGCTGTAGTTGGCCTAACGTTGTCCAACCACCCGTTGATCCGGATTACCGAGGGATCACTTTATTAGTGTTCTTCGGTTGGGTTTTAAGGAATGAGTGAAATGGTACATTGCACTCTGTGGTTTGAGACCTGTGGTCCACGTGTGATTTTATTTTAAACGATTTTAGCGGTTACTGAAGAAACTGTTGTGATATAACCTTCCGGTGACACGTATGTCTGTAACGCGTCGTGTGATTTATTTTAAAGAAAACGAAACTCGATACCTGCACCATTCTCCCGTTTCGAACCCACCAATTTGGCCGTCTTACACATAACATAAACGTATTGTTTTGGTTCTAACGGACGTGTGTAAGTTGTAAAGCATACGACCTTCGCACATCCGTGCCAACACGCGGATCCAAAAATACGTGTAGCCGCCATGTTGGAAACCCACCAGCGCCACCTCGGTGTTTGGGCCCCCACAGTGGTATCCGAAACTGTAACCGACAGCCTAGTACGTACCCGAGCTGTCTTCATTTTCACCATTGGACAGTGACGGTAATTCGAACGTAAGGAGGTTAATGGAAGTAGAAAAGATTATGACTTAGACGTGACAATACGATATTGGGAAGGGGGCGTTTTATTATAAACTGTGGGATGTGCAACATATCATTGAAGCTTGTAGTCCGTCTCCATTTCACTTTACTGCGGACGTGCGTTACGAAGAACGAAAAAAAAAATTGAATATGATGACGCAACATAATGTTTTGGAAGAAGTAGCAGCTTACATGTTAGAAATATCTGCCAAAAAGCGTAACAGTTTTCCAAGTGGGAGTGCAAAGAACAGTGTAGATGTAACGTTTGTGGCGCGGTATGGGGTGCGGCAGAGAGAGAACTGATTGTTCGAACAGTTTTTTTTTTGTCGGACCGTTAGGGTGGCGGGCATGCTTCGCCGTGCGCCGCGTTGACTGCGTAGTATGGCGTAGTGGTGGGGGTGCGCAGTGGGCGTGCGCTGATGAGCAGTTGAGAAAAACGAGAAATACTCTGCGGCTGAACAGTTGTTATCAGTATTTCGTCACAAACCGCGGTAATCCTGTACTGCCATTCTTTGCTGTCAAAACATTGATTAAAAAGTGCGGGGAAACATGTTTGACCGCCAAGAAAGTCGCTTGGGGAAACAGTTACCCATTCATTGAAAAAAGGGCAAAAACCTAGGATCCGCCATCAAATTCTAGGCACCGGACTGGTAACAAGAAGCACTCTACACGCCAAGGGCCGCACTTTTCGAGTGGCATGCGAACCGCCCCGTTGCTTGACGTGTTCTGTTCGATGAATTGATGCACGTAGTTGTAAATATGTAAAGGAAATTGCTGTAATAATAATAATTTGCAAACAATAGAAAACAGACGAAATGAATATTTGGAAGACGAAATAGTAGAGGAACAGTGCGGTTTTAGAAAGGGACGCAGCTGTACCGATGTTATATTTACGATGCAACATACAATGGAAAAAAGGAAAGAACACAGCTTACCACTATTTCTCTTATTTATGGAATACGAAAAGGCATATGATAACGTGAACAGAGATAAGCTGTGGGAAATAATGGGCAAAATTCCAAATTGTTTACTAAATGCAATAAAATGTATTGAGAGGAACACGAAGATTATAAGTAACTTTAATGATGATATAAACAAAGGAGTAAGACAGGGATGCGGCCTCTCGCCGGTATTATTTAACATATACATTAATGAAATAACAGGAATTCAAAACGCTGTAAAGAAGGGTATACAGCTAAATAACGGGAAATTGGTGAATACGATACTTTATGCAGACGACCAGATTTTAATGGCTACATCAGAAAATGATTTACAAACAGTGGCACACCGCTTGAACTTTATGGCAAGAAAATATAAAATGACCATATCTAGTACAAAAACAAAATCAGTGGTAATGTGGGGGGAACCACATACAGAGGGTAAAAATTGTGATAAACCACAATATCATTGAACAAGTAACATTTTAAATACTTGGGGTATCGCATATCAGAATACAAAAGTGGTTTAGAAGATAAGTTGCAAACATATAACAAAATAAACGGATCTATACGGAGACATTTTGGAAAACAAATGAACAAAGAAACAAAGTTAAGAGTTCACAACATTATAGCTAAAGCAGCATTGAAATTTGGAAGTGAAGCTTGGGTACTGAAGAAAAGAGAGGAACGACGACTAGAAGCAGCACAGATGAATGTTTTTAAATACTTACTTGGAATAACAAGACTAGATAAAAGAATCAATGTATTAGGGGGAAAACGGGAACACAGAACATAGTGAAGGAAATAAGACAGTACCAGGAAAAGTGGCTACAACATATACAGAGGATGGACACAAACAGACTACCAAAACAAGCACTACAATATAAACCAAAAGCACGAAGGAACAGAGGACGGCCGAGGAAGAGATGGAGGGACAAACTTCATCTTGAGGATCAAGGGACAGGAAACACGCCTAACCCTTCAGAAACATGATGATGGTGGTGATAATAATAATAATAATCGCAAGTGTATTAGGCGCAATTTTACAAAATTTATTCGCCCTGGCTACCGGGCATTGGTGCACATGTGATCGAGGGTTTCGGGCTTGCTGGTAAGGCAAAACAAGGGACCCACTTCCTCTGCTCTATTCCTCGTACATAATTCCTTCAATCGCACGCCTGTGACGTTTCATGACGCTGCACGACGCCGCGGACACTAAAACGGGCGTACAGTAGAGAACGTTTTGACAGGCTACAAATTGCGCACGTTGCATTTCGAGGGCTGTCTTTTGAGAGGTAGTTTGCCCCCACGTTTCGGGAACGCTGTGCGGAATTTACATAATAACCATGTTGATATAGTAAATTTAAGAAAACAATGAAAAGGTGTGAGTGGTTTGGTAGAGTCACTAGTCACCTTTTTGGTCAAACTGATACCTAAAAGTCCCAAACATGAAAAACATGCCCTAGAAGCGATCTGTGGTGGATAGGCCGCTACACATCCACAAATCAGACAGATTTTAAGCCCCACTTTCATTCTGTAGAATAAGCCAATAGAAAATGGGCAGTGGATAATTTGGTATAAGAGGTGCCACATTTCTTGCATAATGTTCACTATCCACAGTTGTGGTATGTAATACCCGAAAGTTGGCAGCATGGTGTTCTGTGTACGAGTTGTATTACACAGCTTTTCAAATATAAGGGATTGTGTAATGCCAAAATGTTTGTGTGGGGTGTGGTGGAACACTCAGAGGAGACTGCATTCTGCTCCCTGCATGATAACTCCATGCAAAGTGTAACGTAAAACGAGGAGCATGACACCGTTTGGAACTGACAGCTTGAGACCTGTAGGGTCTGCAGGGAGGATATGGAGTTGGTGTTGTATCGTGAGTACTGCATTCTGTCGGTACATTCCAATTGTCAAGTTATCAGTTCCCAGTTACTTGAGACATGTGGATATGCGAGAACCATGTAAACTAAAACGCACGATACTGTACGGACTGAATCACAAAGAATATGCGTGACATATCTTTGCACAAGCGCAGCTCTGTACAGCCCTGCACGTGTCATACCCAGGTACTCAAAAAAAAAAGTGCATACAGAATTACATAGAAGAGTACAACATCCGCAGATACTAAAGCCCAAGGATCTGTGATAATGCTCTGTGCAGATTTACTGATAATTAGGTGTGAGCTTTGGCTGTTATTTACTTCAGATGTTTTTAAGTACTAAATACTTAATTGTTACGGTTTACAAATCTTTCATAGCCAGAATTTGGAGAAAAGTTATGTAAGTCTGTACCAAAGGCACGCAGTATGTGGCGCGACTTGTGCAATAACGAATTGACCGCACGAGAAGAGTGCAGAAGGCTGTGCAGGTTAACAGCAATTTGCTGCCATGTGGATGGTTTGTTTATTGGACAGGGACTTTATGGTGTTAAACTGCTGCAGTTGTAAATAGTACAGGGTCCGCCAGTAAAACCTGACTTTTTTGAACGGCTATTATGTGAAGGAGCGCCCAGTTGCCATGGGAGGGGTAGCATTGGAAGCGTAAGGGTTTGCAGTTTCAGTTGTCATGGAGCAGTGGTGCAGTCAACACCGCGCGTTCGTGGTGGAGACGTTTTTTAAAAACGGCGAATCGGTAACCGTCACACAGAGGAAGTTTCGTCTGCATTTTAATGTTGCGCGTCACGGGAGGATTCCGTCACGAAACACGATACTTCTTTGGGTGCACAACTTCCGTACCACGGCTTCTGCATCGAAGAAGAAACAAGGTGGATCTGCGCGAACGGTCAGAACTCCTGAAAACGTTGAGGCCGTGCGGAATGCTGTTGAGCAGAGCCCGCGTCGATCTGCGATACGCCATGCGCAAGCTCCGAGGTTGTCTGACACTACTGTTCGGCGAATTTTACACCAAGATTTGAACTTCCACCCGTACAAATTAATGCTTGTCCCAGAGTTGAATCATCAAGATTTTGGCAGAACAGCTTTAGCCGAGACCGTGTTGCAGATGTTTGAGGAAGATCCCGAACTTGTGATTTTGACAAGTTACGAAGCGCACTTCCATCTTAACGGAAGTGTGAACAAACAAAACTTTCGTTACTGGTCGACGATCAACCCTCGACAGGTGCACGAACATCCGCTACCTTGTGATAGGGTTACAGTTTGGGCTGCGGTGGCCAAGTTCGGAGTGATAGGGCCGTATTTTTTTTAAGAGAATGGCCGTTCAGTGTCATTGAATTCCGCCCATTATGGCGTCATGATCCGAAATTTCCTTGTACCCGAATTATGCAGACGTCGATTGAATCAGTTCCGAATTTGGTTCCAGCAAGACGGGGCAACTGCCCACACTTCCAGGGAAGCTATAGCCGAATTACGGAGGTTGTTTCCTGGGAAGCTCTCTCACTGAGGTGAAGTGCCGTGCTATCCCCCCCCCGCTCTACGGACCTGTCACCTTGCGATTTCTTTTTGTGGGGGTACCTCAAAGGAAAAGTGTACGTCGACAAGCCACGAGATATTCCTCAGTTGCAGACTCCAATTGAGCGGGAAATGCGCGCTATACTTCGCCGAATGTGTGAGCAGGTGATGACCAACTTCTCTCGGAGGCTGAACGAGTGCGCCCAAAACAAGGGGCGTCATTTAAACGACGTTATTTTTCACGTCTGACAATTTTTTTGAAATATTCCTATGGTATTCTTAGAGTGCAACATCTCCTGTATTTATTGAAGAAATTAAAAACATTTTTTCATGAAAATTAACTATGCACTACTTCTTTTAAAACCGTCAGGTTTCACTGGCCGACCCTGTATTATTGTATCAGTGACGCACGGTCACACAAACATCAAATTGAAACCATACGATTGCCAATGTTATGCAATAACATTGGCAATTGTGTGGTTTAACTTGCTAAGAAAAAAATGGCTCATAAATAGAGCCGAAATATGTCGTTGAAAGAAGCAATGTAAGGATACATCTTAATAATAAAAAACAATAAATAAATTGTGTTTGACTATATTTTACCTACATAATTTATGATCCAAAAGAATACAACGCGGATGTCTTACCTGGAAGTTACTTCATCATTTGTTTACTCATTTTAATGAAAAAGGTACACGTTAATGAAAACGAATCACCAGGAATGCAGTGGAATTCAGAATTAGATTTTGAAGGCTTCGGGACGTCATGTGGGCGGAGTTAAATATCAACTTCTCATTGTTGTTTTAAGATTGGTATAAAGAAAAGTACGATTCAAGTTGTGTTGAATATCTGGCTGAAAGTTTAGCATCATCTTCTGAAGACTGTGGTTTTTTTCTGGTGACTTTCGTTCATCCTCGTCGTCTGAATCGATGGTAAATTCTTTCGGAGGTTCAGGAATGGAAATTCCTTCGCCGTGCAGAACTGGACGGAGAGCAGACGGTATATTCGGATACTCCATTGTCCACTTCTTTTTTTTCGTGATGCCTCCAGAAACAGGTGGCACCATACAGAAACAGCAGTCAGTTGTGTGATTACTTGGCTCCCTCCAAACCATAAGAACAGCAAACGGCATCGCATGTCTTTCGTCATTCAGCCACTGCGAAAGATTTTTTGCACATTTACGGCAGCATATGTGCGGGGCCCAGGATTTATATTGGTCGCCCATCTTGCATCCGAAATACAAATGATACGCCTTTTTCACTATCGCGGTGATGGCCTTTCTTTGTCTTGCAAATGTCACTTCACCACAAATGTAACAAAGTTATCTGCACTATTAATACAGTTACGAGGCATCACTAATCCTGAATTAACACTGCTGGGATCACTTTGCATTATTTATGATGCAGAAGTAAACGGGTGTGGTGTGCATGATGGGCTGATGCAATACTGCGCAATATTTTGAAATCTTTCAACGTGTTTCATTTTCAGTAGATATATTTACTTAACGCAAACTTCACTACGGACACAAGCGAGAGGCAAAGCGAAGTCGCAAGTACAAGCGGACTTTTATCGTTAGATGTCTGCTGTACATATTTCTTAGACATATAATAAACGTTTGCGGATTTCTTAGAAAACGTAGCCAATTTTGAGTTTTCTTTGTCATATTCGTGCTCAGCGCCATGAAATTAATAACAAATGGCTACTGTTACCTCAGAAGCATAACGTCAGTAAAAATTTTTTGTCCAGTGTTATCAGAAAGCTTTCGACAAGGTGCCACACAGTTAGGTAATCAAATCTCTAGAGTTAATTAGGATGAATAATAAAGTTATATAATTCACCAAGAAGGTCATGAGATACTGGAGAACACGTATGCACCTACATACAGAAAATAAGCTAATAGAAACAGAATACATAAAAAACAATGGGGAATATTTCAATGAGACTTACTGTCACCACTGTTATTTTGTTTGTGCTTAATCCCGCCCAATGAACAACTGAATAGTTTGAACACACGATACGAAGAGCATACAACAAAGACAAAAATATCACACCTACTTTGTATGGATGTTTTGAAATTGATCGCTAAATCAGAGGAAGAGCACCAAAAACATATACAAATAGTTAAAACCTTCAGCGATGATATCCATATGGAATCTGGACTTGAAAAATGTGCCAAGATTGCATTTAACCCTTTTTCTTCTAACGTGGAGAATATGGTGAGCCCCTAATAATGCCAGCAGATGGCAGATGGGATTTAACTCGGCGTTTAAAGGGTTAAAAGAGGCAAACTAGTTCAATAGCAAAATTTATTGATCGACATCAATAAGGTAATACAAGAGCTAGAACAGGGAAAAACGTACAAGTACCTCGGGATTGAGGAAAGTGAAGGCATACAGCATCAACAAATGAAAGATTGAAGCAGGAATACAGCAGGAGATTAAGAATGATACTGGAATCTGAATTGAACGCCAGGAATAAAATTACAACATTTGGAGCACTAGCTGTCCCAGTGTTGAGATACAATTTTGGTATAATTAACTGGAGAACTGAAGAAATTAATAGATTGACAGGAAAACTAGGAAGATGCTAACAATCTATAAAATGCATCACCCAAAACCTGACATAGACAGGCTATATGTAAAGAGGAAAGAAGGAGGGAGAGGTCTGGTACAAATCGAAGCGGCATGTAAAGCATAAATAATTAATATTGCAGAATACCTTAACACAAATTATAAATAAGACCAGTTTTTAAATATTGTTAAAAGCCACGAAAGCACTCAACCAAATATGAACTCAATAATTAAGACGGCAGCAAAGATCACAGAAGAATTAAGTCGACCAAATGAGAAGAGTGACGCAAAACAGGATGGAATACAACACACAAAGGCAAGGTTGGGAGAGTCCCTAGAAAAAATGGAAAAACAAAGTAATGAATGGGCAGTAAATATAGATAGACAGCTTATTAGTGAAGAAGACACGTTCCTCTGGCTATCGAAGGGAGAACTAAAAGCAGAAACTGAAAGTGAAGTAGTGGAAGCACAAGATCAGGCGCTACAAACAAAATATTATGCGACAAAGATATTGAATATAGAGACAGATAGCAAGTGCAGACTTTGCCAACAATTTGACGAGGCAATATACCACGTAACATCAGCATGCTCAATACTGGCAAGAGAACAGTATATAAAAAGACGTGATAGTGTGTGTGCACAACTACACTTCGACATTTGCAAGGAAACTGGGGTACAATTGGACACAAAACACTGGTATGAACATGTGCCAAAATCAATAGAAACAAGGCAAGGAGGCAAGGTAACCATATTGTGGAACCAACAAATACAAACTGACAGAACTATCCCCAACAACAAACCAGACATGACAATCCGTGATAATGAAAAGGGAACATGTATGTTAATAGATGTTGCAATCTCAGGAGACAGAAATGTGATTAAAAAAGAATCCGAGAAGATTCTAAAATATAAAGAACTTACAATAGAAATACAGCGCATGTGGAATGTAAAAAAACAAAGGTGATAATAGGGGCGACTGGGACTATTTCAAAGTCATTCAGAAAATACGTGAGCAACATACCGGGAAAACATGAAGTGAAGGAACTACAGAAAACAGCCATATTGGGCACTGCACACATACTTAGGAAAGTATTAATGTAGAAGTACAATAGATTCAACACTGAAACTAACGATATAAGCATCATGAATAGTAAGAACAGAATAGCTGCAACACTGTATTCCCTAAGGACATAGTTTATCTCAGGAATATAAGTAAAAATACCCTGCATAAAGGAGATGATAATGATGATAATGATAATAATAATACTAATAATATCGTCCTTGTTATCACCTTTATGCAGGATATTTACAATTATACAATAATAATATTTATTTACTGCAATTGGGTTGTTACCTTGCAACAGTGGTTATTTTACATATATACAAAACATGAATTTGAAATTATACATATTGAATATACCTGAAACAAACCATGTTTCTAGAGTACATAGTGTCGTAGATGTTCCGTATTTACAAATTGTGCTATATATAAAGTTATTTCGCCCGAGAAATATATTTCGCACTTTAACATTAGCACTTCCGGTTATATGTGTGCAGTGCCCAATATGGCTGATATTTTTTTGTAGTTCTTTAATTTCGTGCTTTCATGTTATGTTCCTCAGGTATTGTATGAGTGACTTCGAAATGGTTCCACTCGCCCCTATTATTAAAGGTATCACTTTTGCTTCCACATTCCACATGCGTTAAATTTTTATTATGTCTTTATATTTTAAAATCTTCTCATTTTCTTTCTTGATCACATTTCTGTCTCCAGGAATTGCAACATCTATTAACATGCATGTGCCTTTTTGATTATCACAGGTTATGATGTCCGGTTTATTGTTAGGAATAGTTCTGTCAGTTCGCACATGTTGGTTCTATAATATGGTAACGTTACATTCTTGACTTGTTTCGACTAATTTTGGTACATGGTGTTATTATTATTATTATTATTATTATTATTATTATACGATATGGATGCCTCTTGTCACAGGCCTTTTCTTCCTGGTACGTAGTACTTCTCTTGAACCAGCGGTGATCCCCACTGCTCAGGCTTCAAGCTTCACACTGCAGTACTTTCCGTATTATGTGTGATGTTCCAAGTATAGCTGTCTTTTGTAGTGAATCTATCGAATG
>Ga0123355_10011426_pt1 | contig 13684 bp, 9 predicted proteins | sample TergutEmb28metaG_3_FD_89872 | JGI IMG/M metagenome (GOLD analysis project Ga0123355, IMG submission 89872) | Embiratermes neotenicus P1 segment gut microbial communities from Petit-Saut dam, French Guiana - Emb289 P1 | ecosystem: Host-associated > Arthropoda: Insects > Digestive system > Gut ...
CCGGCCCGCTGACACCCGGCACCGCAAGACCCGGCCCCCCCCCCCCGCAGGCCGACCCCCACGGGGGAACCCCCCCCCCCCCCCCAACAAAAAACTCTTACATCACGGACAAACAAAATAGTACAGTAGTCAAAAGTATGCTGCCATCTGTTGGTGCAGTATTAAATAATTCAGATTGTCATTTGGTTTCTATGCAACCAAACAAACAAATCTGTGATGTTACGCACAAATTGTATTGTTGCCATGGAAATCCGGTAACCATAGCAACAGAGGTATGTCCATGACGTCACGCACAGACGAAGCTCTAGCATAACAAAGGAGGCCGGTAAACGTGGCAACCGACTTGTGACTGACTCCATTACACCGAGTGTTGGGGGGGGTTCCGAGATTTTTTGTTCACTGCCATATCAAAAAGTGTGCTGAATTGCAGTGGGGGCGTTGGCAGTAAGGTGGTAGCAGTGCTGCTGTAAAGCAGCACCCGGTCACAAAGGAGGCTCTGCCGACCGAGTCATGGCAGAATAGTGTCACGTGTGTACAGTGGCACCTTGCTAGTAGTCTAGCGTTTAGATTTCGGGTTACAAATTCGGGTTTGCAGTCAATTCAAGCTTTGACGAGTCAGCCTGACATCCGCTATAACAAATAGTTTAAAATTTCACGTTCCATCTGACTGTAAACACACAGAATCTAGATTACTGAAAACTGAACGCTGAATAATAGACTAAAAAGATCAGCTCCGTCTTCCAGGATAAGAAGGAAGTTTGTTTTAGTAAATAGAGATCAGCGCTTCACAGCAAAATTCTGCATCCATCTGCAGGATATGATCTGCCTTGAACTTTCTGGCAATGCACACCTCCAAAACTACAGTACGTGTCTACCAGACTACACGGTGTCACATTATATATCTGCTACGTAAGGGGAAAGAGACAGAAAATTATGGATCGCAAGAAGTTAACGGCATGTACATATAGATGAGGAGGCAATGTATAAGGTATAAGATGACTCTACAAAGATCACAGATTTGAGAAACCAGAGAAAATTGGTACGGAGATGAAATGTAGCTAAGTGGGAATACCAAGGAAAGAGAAGAGGGCAAATCGTTGTGGAAGAGAATGGTGAAATGTTGTAATAAAAGACGATAGATGAAGTATTTGATCTGAAATGTGTGAGGACTACAGAAGGAAACTTGTTGCTGCAGTCACACAGCCGCCCTGTACCGTGTGCATGTGCATGTGCACCCTACATGTGTTCAGGCACTTCAGACAGAACAAATAAATACATATTCATGTCGGTATTCACATGAGATGTCAAGTCTGGCGGGCTTACCGGTCTGCAGCGCATTGCTAGTGCTTTGTGCTAACAAAAGTCAAGACTTCGGCGCCCGTCTGCAGGCGCAGCTTTTCAAGCCGTTACGAAAAGGGAAAGCTTTTATTACAATGTGAAAGTGAGTGGGATTTTTATATATAGAAACACTCTCGCCCCATTTCAAAATGGAGCTAATCGGATTAGCGGCACAATGGCGCGCTGTCGTTGTGGCGGTCCCTGCAGCTGGTCCTGCCCTCATTGTGATACATAACCACAGCAGTTGACACAGCGACGCTAAATGCAAATATTGCTAAGTGTGTTATTTAACCTTGGTTAGAGATAGATACGGCGTTGTGTTTGTGTCCCATCAAAGACGTGTAATGGCGTCAATGTCAGCCTAACAGCACTTGTGATATTTATGTTTATTGGGCCGTGCCTCATCTTGATAGTTGAGTAACGAGAGACCAACTTGATGTCACTTGCTTTATTATTTCTTTATATAATGCTCAACATGTTTCGGATGTTAATTCATCCATCCTCAGGAGCTTGCGACTTATGTGTTGAGCTTTTTCATGGGTTGTATTGATCTGGTTCGATGTGTGTTGGAGTTACTTTGTGGTATGGCTGTGGTGGTGTGGTATCCGTATGCAGGCTGAAGCAGAGCTTCAATACAACCCATGAAATATCTCAACACATAAGTCGCAAGCTCCTGAGAATGGATGTATTAACATCCGAAACATGTTGAGCATTAAATAAAGAAATAATAAAGCAAGTGACATCAAGCTGGTCTCTCTTTACTCCACTACTAGCACTTGTGTTATTTATGTAAAACGAATAGAAACTTTGCTGCACATTTCGAGAGGGAACTGACTGCCACGGTGACTGAAAGCATCAAGGAAGGTTTTAAGACCTTGAATTCCGCTAGAGCACACACGTTATTGCGTAACATGGGACATGTCAGGTGGGACTGGTAATCTGAGTCAATTAGCGATAGGAAATGTCTGGCATGACTTTTTCTTCTTGTGCATGTATTGTAAATATAATCATTGTATACAGTGTGTGTGTGTGTGTGTGTGTGTGTGTGTGTGTGTGTGTGTGTGTTTTATTCAAGTACGCTGTCATTTGCTAAGACTGCAAAGTGTCTGTGACGACTGCACTGTGCTGACAGCGGTAACCTGCAGTAGGTCTGTCCAGTGCCACTGTGTCCACTGCACGTTACCATGGACTCTCCCTTGGCCTAACCCGCTACTTCGCGGTGACAAACCGCCTGAAGATTCAAGTGTTCTGGGATGCTGGGCCGTGTGTGTAGTTGGGTCCAGCAGTGGACTGTCTGCCCTGAAGATGGAGGCAATGTGGCCCGTCGAAACGACGGTGTCCATTGACACAACGACACAAGTTACCATCACACAAGACTTGACTCTGTTGAAGGCAGACAGCTGCAGTAGAATGTCACAGCGCTATTAAATGAACAAAGAGAAACAAACAGCTTCGTGGTTCTCCTCAGCCACTTGGTCTCTGTTTTTGCAAACTGCTGTAATTATGTGTGCAGTGCTATCGAGTTGCTGAGGGTCCAGGCAAACGAACCGCGACAGACTGGCATGTTAGCGGACATCAAAGCACTGCTTTGCTGTAATGTACTGAATACATTACCTAACCTTAACTTAACCCTAGAGGGGCTATAACATAACCCAACCCCCTACATTAAGCCAATAAAGCCACCCTCTTCCTTCCCCAATACAAACTAAATGAAGCTTGCTACCACAAGTGCCTCTTGTTATATTTGTATTAAGTGTTGCAGCAGCATTGTGAAGTGCGGCGGCTGGAAGAGCCTTGCTGTTGTTCTTCTGTTGGCTGCACGCGAGTGAGGGGAGTCGGAGAGGGCATTTGCAGGAAGTAGTGGGCTACTGTCAGCAGACAGTGGGGATATCTGTAGGGTACTGTCAGCAGACTGTGGGAATATCTATTGGGTACTGTCAGCAGACAGTGGGAATATCTGTAGGGTACTGTCAGCAGACTGTGAGAATATCTATTGGGTACTGTCAGCAGACAGTGGGAATATCTATAGGGTACTGTCAGCAGACTGCTGGAATATCTATAGGGTACTGTCAGCAGACAATGGTAATATCTACAGGGTACTGTCAGCAGACTGTGGGAACATCTATAGGATACTGTCAGCAGACAGTGGGAATATCTATAGGGTACTGTCAGCAGAATGTGGGAATATCTGTTGGGTACTGTCAGCAGACTGTGGGAATATCTGTTGGGTGTTGCCAACAGACAGTGGGAATATCTATAGGGTACTGTCAGCAGACAGTGGGAATATCTATTGGTACTGTCAGCAGACAGTAGGAATATCTATAGGGTACTGTCAGCAGACAGTGGGAATATCTATAGGGTACTGTCAGCAGACAGTGGGAATATCTATAGGGTACTGTCAGCAGACAGTGGGAATATCTATAGGGTACTGTCAGCAGAATGTGGGAATATCTGTTGGGTACTGTCAGCAGACTATGGGAATATCTGTTGGGTACTGCCAGCAGAAAGTTGGAATATGTATAGGGTACTGTCAGCAGACTGTGGTAATATCTATAGGGTACTGTCAGCAGACAGTGGGAATATCTATAGGGTACTGTCAGCAGTGGGACTATCTGTTGGGTACTGTCATCAGACTGTGGGAATATCTATAGGGTACTGTCAGTAGACAGTGGGAATATCTATAGGGTACTGTCAGCAGACAGTGGAAATATCTGTTGGATACTGTCAGCAGACTGTGGAAATATCTATTGGTTATTGTCAGTAGACAGTGGGCAAGGGTACTGTTAGCAGACAGTGGGAATATCTGTAGGGTACTGTCAGCACACAGTGGAAATATCTGTTGGGTACTGTCAGCAGACAGTGAGAATATCTGTTGGTTAGTGTCAACATATAGTGGGAATATCTATAGGGTACTGTCAGCAGACGGTGGGAATATCTATAGGGTACTGTCAGCATACTGTGGGAATATCTACTGGGTACTGTCCGCAACAGTGGGCAAGGATATTGTCAGCAGACAGTGGGAATAGCTGTTGGTACTGTCAACAGAGAGTGGGAATAGCTGTTGGTACTGTCAGCAGATATTTGGAATATCTATTCGGTACTGTCAGCAGATAGTTGGAATATCTATTCGGTACTCTCAGCAGACATTGGGAATATCAATTGAGTACTATCAGCAGACAATGGGCAAGGGTACTGTCAGCAGACAGTGGGAATGTCTGTTGGTACTGTCAGAAGACAGTGGGAATATCTATTGTTACTGTCAGCATACAGTGGGAATATCTATTGGTACTGTCAGCAGTTAGTGGGAATATCTTTTGCGTACTCTCATCAGACAGTTGGAATATCTATTGGTACTGTCAGCACATAGTGGGAATATCTGTTGGGTACTGTCAGCAGACAGTGGGAATATCTATTGGTACTGTCAGCAAATAGTGGGAATATCTATAGGGTACTGTCAGCAGACAGTGGGAATATCCATGGGGTACACTCAGCAGACAGTGGGAATTTCTACAGTGTTCTGTCAGCAGATAGTGGGAATATCTAGCGAATACTGCTAGCAGACAGGGGGCATGTGTACTGTCAGCAGACAGCGGTGATATCTACAGGATACTGCCAGTAAAGAGAGGCACACGATAAACCCCGTATTCAGTGCGCACTGCAGTCAAAATTCCGTTTGTTTTCGGGGGTCCCATGTTCAAATCCCGCTCCGACACCGGTTCTTCTGAATGACGGTTTCTGTGGCTTGCCGGAGTCTGCACATATAAATTGTACCTCGAGTTGCACCAGGCCAGTTTCCTTCCAAATCCTCTTCAGTTCATTATTCACCACTCGCCTGCTGTTTCACGCTGCCCTCCGACCGACCACCCTGCAATTCGGCCTCACGTCCTGCGCTGCCTTTGTTACTCTTTGCAAAAATCAGTTCCGTATGATTTCAATTCAGAGGGATGCTAATTACATTTGGTTTTGAGGCTGCTTTTGTACCAATTAGACGACATTATACGACAGAGCACGCCATATGTTCGTGCTGAGAGAGAGAAGTGGCTTTGTGTCGTGTTTAGCGGGTCCCATAAGTAGACCGGAGTTTGGTCTAATCAACGTTATGCAGTAATTGAATTGGGAGGACGAGCGAATAAACAGATCCGAGACAGTAGCGTCTCAGTGAGACAGGGGTGTCAGTAGCTGCGGACAGCAGCGTCTCAGTGAGACAGGGGTGTCAGTAGCTGCGGACAGTATCGTCTCAGTGAGACAGGGGTGTCAGTACCTGCGGACAGTAGCGTCTCGGTGAGACAGGGGTGTCAGTAGCTGCGGACAGCAGCGTCTCAGTGAGACAGGGGTGTCAGTAGCTGGGACAGTAGCGTCTCGGTGAGACAGGGGTGTCAGTAGCTGGGGACAGTAGCGTCTCAGTGAGACAGGGGTGTCAGTAGCTGCGGACAGTATCGTCTCGGTGAGACAGGGGTGTCAGTACCTGCGGACAGTATCGTCTCGGTGAGACAGGGTTGTCAGTAGCTGAGGACAGCATTGTCTCGGTTAGACAGGGGTGTCAGTAGCTGGGGACAGTAGCGTCTCGGTGAGACAGGGGTGTCAGTAGCTGCGGACAATAGCGTCTCAGTGAGACAGGGTTGTCAGTAGCTGCGGACAGTAGCGTCTCGGTGAGACAGGGGTGTCAGTAGCTGGAGACAGTAGCGTCTCGGTGAGACAGGGGTGTCAGTAGCTGCGGACAGCAGCGTCTCGATGAGACAGGGGTATCAGTAGCTGCGTACAGTAGCGTCTCGGTGAGACAGGGGTGTCAGTAGCTGCGGACAGCAGCGTCTCGGTGAGACAGGGGTGTCAGTAGTTGCTGTAAATGTACTTTACCTGCTCTCCCGATAATTCACACTGAACAAGTGTAGTAGTCAATAGTAGGACAATCAGCGAATATTAAACTGAAAGAGATGTCGAAATAGCCGGTCGTAACGTGATTTTATGTAATATTCCGGACTCACCCGGAAGGTCTAAGGGAGACAACAGAGTGCCGGCTGAGAACCGTCACTGCTGCCACCTAGCTAATGTTCAGTAGGTATCTGGGCAGGGGTCTCTGCCCGGGATTAAATTGTGTCGGACACGATGCTGGCCACTAGCCTGTATACAGTGCCGACGGTAAGAATGTTTGCAGCTCTACGGTCGTTCTCGCTCGCAGGAACAATTTTACCTTTGAATTTTTAATTTACCAAACAGTAGGATATTCTTCCTCCCACCCTCATTTCTGAGGTCCAGTCTACAGGCGGTCTCTCGCACCGTTTCCAAGTGCGCAGTACCATTTCCGAGGTCCAGTCTACAGGCGGTCTCTCGCACCGTTTCCAAGTGCGCAGTACCATTTCCGAGGCCCAGTCTACAGGCGGTCTCTCGCACCGTTTACAAGTGCGCAGTACCATTTCATACCCTGCAACACAACAGTCCACTTCCAATCAGTTCTTCACTTCTCAAAGCTCTGCCTTCATCTTCCAACCAACTTCAGCAGAATCAGAGCGGCACTCCTGGGAGCCTTCTGAAGCTGCACAATATTCTACATCGCTCTCCCTGCGATAATTGTGCCGTTTCGTCCGCGCTGCACCGCAATTTCTTCATTCTTCTTGCTTTTTCTGGTTCTATTATTTACAAATGAGCAATATCCACACTGCAGTAGCTATGACGCATCAGCAATATGCGCACTACTGTAGCTGACTATGCCACGCCGCACTACAGTAGCTAACTCCGGCGGAGCAGCAATATCCCTACTGAAGTAGCTAACTGCGACACATCAGCAATATACCCACTGCAGTAGCTAACTGTGACACATCAGCAATGTCCCTACTGAAGTAGCTAACTGTGACACATCAGCAATATATCCACTGCAGTAGCTAAATGTGACACGTCAGCAATATCCCCACTGAAGTAGCTAACTCTGAAACATCAGCAATATCCCCACTGCAGTAGCTAACTGTGACACATCAGCATTATCCCCACTGAAGTAGCTAACTGTGAAACATCAGTAATATCCCCATTTCAGTAGCTAACTGTGACACATCAGCAATATCCCCACTGAAGTAGCTAAATGTGACACATCAGCAATATCCCTACTGAAGTAGCTAATTGTGACACATCAGCAACATCCCCACTGCAGTAGCTAACTGTGACACATCAGAAATATCCCCACTGCAGTAGCTGTGACACATCAGCAATATCCCCACTGAAGTAGGTAACTGTGAAACATCAGCAATATCCCCATTGCAGTAGCTAACTGTGACACATCACTGCATCATCTACATACGACACACCAATAATAGCTAAATCTGACACACCGCTGCAGTAGCTAAATTTGACACATCATCAATATTCATAATCAGTAGCTAACTATAACACATTCGCTCCCATTGCTCTAAACATTCTCTCAGAAGCTCCAAGACCTCAGTGAAAATATTTACATTGCACGAAACATGTTTTGTTGTTGCCACATTTTTAGTTCCAGACTTTTGCAGCCAATTCCCCATGACGCAGCAAGTCACAGTCAAGCTGCACCCAGAAAGGCACATAATTTTCAAACTTGATTTCCTTCGTTTTGTCCCATTCTAACCAAAATTTGTACGTGCCCATTAGGTTTACTTGAAATGTTCGGTATTAGATTTCATGAAAATCCTTTTAGCCGATTTCCAGTTGCACGTGTCGAAATGCCCAGCAGCATTTTCCGATGACTGTTCATAGAAACCACAAGACACACGGCGATGCAGCAACTGCGGTAATGCAGCCTCTGACAGCAGTGGAACTTCAAGTGCCTGCTGGACAGTGAGCTGCGTTTTCGCAGCCAAACAGGCGAAACGGACAGCTCTCTGTCGCTGGCGCACTTAGTGACTGTTGAGTTTGGAGTGTCCGCAAATTGTATATGGAATTTTATTTCCTACCTCACAGTGAACACACTGTGTCTGCTTTGCAATCACCAGCCAGTCCATTTTGTGTGGGGAAAAGATCTGAGCTTATTGTGAGAGTAACACGGGAACAAAACGCAAGGATTTTGATCGATAAGCAGGTGGTACATATAGTTACCCTTATGCTGCAGAGGGTGAATATGGCATGATACAATAACCCAGCGGAACCCTGTACAAGTGATACAGATATCATGTGAAGTGGAGCGCACGGAGTGATGATTATGGTGATACGAATCACAAATGAATATTTGATGGCACATTTGCAAGTGAATGCACACTTAAAAGGCAGCAGATTGGGACCTGATGTGTATCGCGAGCAGTGCATCTGCTGTGGTGTGCTGACTGAGCGGCAGCGGGATGCTGGGTAGTGACGTGACGTGACGTGACGTGACGTGACGTGACGTGACGTCGTGTGTGCCCTCTGATCGGCAACAGACAAATGCCCCTCCCCCTGAAGCTTGCGACGACCAGCACGTAACTGGACGTCGCAGTCGGGCGGATAGCAAACTGTAGACGTCTTTCATTAACATCTCCACCTGGAGTTGGACTTCTCATTCTGATATTTGCGTGAGTTTCCTCAGTCCCTCCACTGACCCAAATTAGACCAAAACCGTTCCGTGCCACGTTGGTTCCACATTCATTAATTACTAACCTTTTGACGCTGCGCAAGCTACGTAGCGTTGTTAAACAAACAACATGAAACAGTGCCACTCTTGAGGGTTCTTCAATAATGCCTCCCAACATGAGAAGTTATGAGGTGAGAGTGGCGTCAGCATCAACAGATGTAGGGAATGGCAGTTCGTCTTCGACGGCGATATCCTGGATGTACGTAAATTTGTGTACAGCAAATACCGCCACTGGGAACTGAGAAAGCTAATGTGGAAGTGTTGACGTCAGTGGCAGGATGTGCCGTACATCATTTGGCCACAAGACAAACACAGAAACAAGAGAAGAACCAAATACATACAAATTAAATTAAATTGCCGTGGATTATATATGCCAGTGAAAGCTACGTGTAATAAGGCGGAGACGGACGAAGCTTGAAGTAGCCTACAGAATGCTGCAGCTGATGTTTACAGCATACCCTGCAAAATTATGTGGTAATAGCACTGAAGGTGTGCGTGCAGCAGTGACGAGGTATGAACTGCAGGCTGCCGCAGAAATCTGCCCCTGCAGGACTGGGAACTACAGGTGCACCGGCTGTGCTGTGGCCGGAGCCACAATCAGCGCTGTGCAGACGTTTCGGCACTCAATCGAACGATGGCCCCATTAAGCCGTTCATTGCGGTAGGCACAAGGTCATGGTTCAGGTGGTTACAGTAAATAGTAGGCTACGGAAATTAATACGTTACTTATTTATCGACGTCAGTGTACATCCAATTGTCTATTACTTGCTGCATTGGCACTGCGGTTTGTAAATTGTGTCGTTACGAACGGCACCGAACAGTGCCAACAGTCAGTCTTTATAACACAAATTGTGTTTATCTATATTTAGGTTTCTACCAATCAACTGGACAGGAAAATAAACACAGCTGAACACAGACACACTGTTGCATTGCACCACGCCTTGTTTCCAGGTAACCACAAATTTTCCACCATCGAAGCCCTGTATAAGACGCACGAATTTTTCTTTCACGTTATAATGTTGTATAATGCTGTAGGCGCGTTCGTAAAGTTGCGAGGGCGACTGCAGTCGTCGTTCCGTCTGTCCGTCCGTCCGTCTGTACGGAACGAGTCGGTCCTCACTGGACGAATTTTTATGAAATTTGATGTTTGAGTATTTTTATAAAGTCTGTCGAAATTGTTAAAGTTAAATTAAAATCTGACAAGAATAAAAGATAAAGATACTTTACATAAAGATATGTTACGTGAAGATACTTCCCGTAAAGATCCTTTACATCAAGATACTCTACATAAAGATATTTTACTTCAAGGTACTGTACATAAAGATACTTTACGTAAAGATCCTTTACATCAAGATACTGTACATAAAGATATTTTGCGTCAAGATACTGTACATAAAGATACTTTACGTAAAGATCCTTTACATCAAGATACTGTACATAAAGATATTTTACGTCAAGATACTTTATATAAAGATACTCTAAGTGACGCTCTATTACATTTATGATAATATCTGGCTCATTTCTTCTTACGATGAAGAAAGTTTCAGGTAAAATTCGTAGAGAAAATCAAAAAACATTTTCTGTTCAATAACGTTATTCCGGCAGTCGCGCAGTTTACGACATAGTGTGGGAAAAGGTGGTGGAGCAGGCAGGCCATAGATGAAAATATGGAGAGCATGCTTTGCATGCTGGATAACAAAGACTACAGACACACACCCAGAATAAGCAATAATTATAGTTTTTACGCAGTAACAGCTGCTAGGCGAAGGCGTCTCATTGCTACGTATTACGTACATCGTCTTCCTGTGGACGTGTCCCACTAACTGAGGTAATGCGACAACGTGCGCTTGGCGACGAAAAGTAAGATTGACTGTCATCATACTTGCATTTTGATTGGGCCTTCCCCATTTTCGGCCTTTACAGCACACGGCGTATTGAACTGCTGGATGGCTGTCACTGGCAGCCCTGAATTCCGGGACACGTGTGTTCCACTGCAAGTACGCGGACGGTCCTTAGGTAAAGCCGAAACACGGTGCAAAATGCAGAATGTCCTTGTGACACGCTGCTACAATTCCTTACATTAATTAGTTCATCACAGCGGGAATCACAAGTAGCAATATCGGAATGGAAGAATTTGAAAATGATAATAAGAGTAGATAATATGTTTATTGATATACTAACGTATTTATTTACTTATTCATGTCATTGTTGAGTTTCAGATTCTCATCAAAGCTGTATACGAGTGGTAACAGCATGTTTTACGCGGTGAACATTGTTTAGACTGATTTAAAGTGACCTAACTGAACTTAACCTAACTTCACAAAGATAACCTAAGGAAGCTAACCTAAACTAATCTAACTTAACCTAACCTAACCTACCCTACCCTACTCTAACCTAACCTAAAATAATCTAACCTAACCTAACTTAACCTGACAACGCACGCCATTTACAGTGTGTTGTATAATCTGCCTCTCCTCTGACAATAGTCCCCACTTCTATTTCTTAAATGTATGCTTTATTTTTCCTTTGGCTTTTCAATCTTTTTATCGTCTATATACATAAAGTGTCCCTGCAAAAGGGGGCGTCATATTCCTCCTAAACGCTGGCACTTATGTGCCAAACTATACGGCGTCACCTCCTGCACCAAATCACGGTGCCCCGCGGCGCACACGGACAGCAGTAACAAAAACACCAGCAGCAGATTGCAGCAGATTGGAGCCGACAGTTTGGCATACCCTCCAGGGGCCGATCCTATCAGCTGACTGCTAACAGGCTAATTACACCGCACAGGCAGCACGGGGTAAGGACAGGGCAGGACACCACTCAAGTGGCATTTGGGAGATGAGGCGGAAGTGCTTCAAAATGACACTAAACAGATTATGATGGGGCTCACATGGCGAGGGGTCGACATTATTAGCTGCGTGTGGGGGAACAGGGTGTTTGTTAGATGGAGCTGCACAGTGTGTACTCTCAGAAATAACGTGGTGACACGTGGTGCAAATGTGACAGACATGGGCAATGACAATCAGGATATGACGCCGTGCAGTTTGCACAGATATACCGACGTTTCGGAAGAACCCGTAAAACCAGACTGGGTGGTGTCATAATAGACTTTACTGTGACACTGCTGCACGCTACAGTGACTGTAGCAAGGTCACCCTTACTGTCATACTGCAGTACGGTTTGCCGGCACACCATCTGAGGCCACCAGAAGGGTATGGTCTCCCTCAGCAGATACCAAGACACTCGCAAATGACCAACAACCAAACACCTAGAAAAATTCTTACGCTAAATTTTACCCAGATTATACAAGAAATGTGAAAATTACGATGGAAGCACGTTTAGACCCTTCGCAATGCTGCGATTCGCTTCATACCGATTTGCACTCAGCCAACAACAACTACAACACTGCTGTTTAAAACTTCATGTAAGAAATTTTATCCGAATCTTAAGACAACGACAAACAGTGCGCTCACAACTTGTTTACGTCCTCAGGTACACGTGACTTGCAGCACGACGCTGACTCAAGTGGAGATTTACTGCGCCGAATTGTATCCTGATTGTAAGGAATTATGGGAATAAACATGAAATATATTTTCGCCCTTTAGTACTGCGTGACGTCACCAACAATTTTCACGACATTCCGCTCACTTGATAAAGGAAACACGAAGCAGAATGTAATAAAAATCCGACTAAATATTTAGTCACTGAAATTAGGTGACTGACAGACAGACAGACAGACAGAAAGACATATGTTATCTTCAGATATCCATTTAAGATGTTTTTTTTTCATTACGTAAAGAACGCCTGAAAATTGAAACATGACAGGCAGCTCTGACGTCATCAGACGCACTAACTTACCGTCCGTCGTGTCATTTCGTCCTTCTCCTGACTTTGCTTGTGAGATCTCACTGGAGGTCACGAGCCGCCACTGAGCGCCACGAGACGCGTTCGCTGAGTGCCGGAACAATAAATAAAAGAGAACAGTTTCATAAGGGAAACAAGGATATGGCTGTTCTGTGTTCAGTGGGTCCTGCTGCGCGGAGCTGCATCGATCGGCAGCACCTCCGTGTCTCTGTCTGCGGAAGGATAGGATCGGCAGTCGTTTTAATTTGTTGTCAATCTGCAGACAGGGCGACGGCTGGCGTCACTCACACTATCAGACACACCAAGTGCGACACACAGCAAGCCAGTTCCTACCGCACAGTAAACACTGTCGGTCACATCACAGGAACACTGCAGAAATCGCAGTCTGCAGGCGCCGTGAGGGCAGACGGCAGGCGTTGCAGTGCTGAGCGGTCGGTATGTAGCCGACAGTGCTGTTTGAAGTGCTAATTGGCAGCTACTGTTTACAGTTGCGATCGATCACAGGATTGGCCCGTTTACTTCTTTCTGCATACTCAACCCTTGTTTTAAGTCGTTTTGTTCTTCTCCTTCTAACTGTAACGCCCCTTACACGTACCAATCTACATCTCTTCGAAATTTGCGGTTTCGCCTTTTCGTTTTAACGCCCTTTGGCTGGCTACGTTCTGACTCACTAACCCTTTATTTGTGATGGGAACTTCATTTTTGATTTACGACCTTTTAATTGATGTCCAGTCTGTGAGGACGCAACTGTGGCGTAAAACAAGACTGGGTTTCAAAATTAATCAACATTACCAACTAAACTAAACTAAACTCCGTGGCTTTAGTCCGCGAGCGAACCATACCGACAGAGCGGCCGCCGCCGGTAGGCGAAGTTAGTGCCAAATTTTGCGGATAGAGGGGTGTCACGTGGTTAGCG
>Ga0123355_10011427_pt1 | contig 13684 bp, 5 predicted proteins | sample TergutEmb28metaG_3_FD_89872 | JGI IMG/M metagenome (GOLD analysis project Ga0123355, IMG submission 89872) | Embiratermes neotenicus P1 segment gut microbial communities from Petit-Saut dam, French Guiana - Emb289 P1 | ecosystem: Host-associated > Arthropoda: Insects > Digestive system > Gut ...
AGGCGCTGTGCTACAAATCGGAAGGTCGCTGGTTCGATCCCAGCTGGTGTCATTGGAATTTTTCATTGACATAATCCTTCCGATCGCACTATGGCCCTGGGGTCGATTCAGCCTCTAACAGAAATGAGTACCAGGAGCATTTCCTGGGGGTAAAGGCGGCCAGTGCGTAATGCTGACAACCTTACCACCTTCCTGTGTCATCATGAAATCTGGGAACCTTAACTTCCTGGAACCCTCTGGGCCATTTCAGGCCTGTAATGGGACTGATTTACCTTTAATATAGCTGTATTAAAAGGAACTTTAAATCACGTCTAGTCTTATACATTGTCTGAATAAAGAGACAAGGGGCATGTGTTTACAAACCAGAAAGAAATGACACTGTGCTTCAGAGGCTATGCTGTGAACTTGCATTCTTGATCAGTGAGAGTGCTTATTGTCTGTATGTGTTTTTGTGCTGATGGTAGACATAGGCACACTGGGCATTCCACAGCAACATGAGGAATGCCCCTTAGGGAAATGCTGGTCTGCTCTGGCACTCTACATAATGAAATGGTCTTCCATTAAGTTATAATAATTTTTTTTACAGCCTGTGGCAACACCCAGGTCTTTTTATATTGTTGGTTTGCTTCAGTGTCCATTATGCATTCTTTTGGATTTTGACACCTTGTAGTCTTGTAGGTGGATACAAGAGTCTCAGTTCTTTATAGTTCTCACACTGATTTTGATGAAGTTTCGAGTCTTCTTGAATGTTGTGCTGTTTTGACTGGTAAATAGTTACTGACTTTACCTTGAAGATGAAGGCATTACAATCGATCAGAATATCAGTTAACTACAGGTGCTCTCTGACATATGAACACGATATGTTTTGAAAACCTGGTTGTAAGTCGAATTGGTTGTAGGTAGAAAATAAGAAAGGTGGAATATACACCCTCCATCAGGTCAAAGAAATTGAAATAAATAGTCTTCCTTTTGCAAAATAATATGAACAAAGTTTATTCAGTGAAATAAAAAAATGTAGTTTGAAATGAAATTTTCTTAAGGAAATTTTGGTCATGACTTGGGGGGTTGGCTTGAATACTTGAACATTTGTTGCAGAACATGCCTACTTCCTGCATCCAGAGGGTTTAAATAACCCTGCCAATGAGGAAACAAGTGCATCCAACATGTTTTTACCCACCTCACAAGACTGCACAATGTCACAGCCCTCAAAACACCCACCTGACGTGCCACTGTCATGCAAATCTGAAAACCTGAACTACTCCAGTGCTCCTGCCAAGTGCCATGAGATGTCATATTTCATTGGTGGCACCAGGAATGCACTGTATCAAAATCCAGCTACATTTATTCATAGTCCATGTGTGTCCTGTTGTGCCTCACACTGTTGAGTTGTCATTCGTGTTACAGAAGTGGAACACAAGTGGTGCAAGTACATAGGCGGATATGGTGGAGCTCTTACTTTCTTGCGACCTACCTTAAGTGACTTCATGGGCTTTTGGTGTATTTGTGGTTCAGGCTCATTATTAGTGCCCAGTTGGTTAATTGATTAAGTTTGTTCGCTTTTATAAAGATGTGCCTGAACCTTGCCATGTCATTCCCATACATGCTTGTAGTTCCCAAATTTAATGTACACTTGAGTACCCACGTATGTTATTTAAGTGAATGAGTTATAGCTACCTTTATATGTGTTATCCGATTACATGCTGTAGGGCATGAGTCTCCGATCTTTTTATGGCAAAGGGCCATACCCGTTATTGTGGGCTTGTTAGCGGGCTGCACGTGGAAAAGTAACAGGAAGTGGTATACCTAACTACCTAAATTATTGAAAACCAAACATATATGATCTGTGCCATGTAGGCCATTATTCAAAGTGGAGGCACATCAAATTTCAGCTCAGTGCTTACAATCAAAAGGCACCCTACATATTCTGCCTCCCTGACTACATGTTTGGGGCTATGTACTGGCTGTGCCATGTGGCATTCACCATGTTCATCCACAATGTGAGAAGTGCTACGTGGTCTCAAAGCCCCAAGCATAGTAATTCCGGCAGTCCTCCATCCCATGCGCTTATGTATCCACTTCCAACTACCCCAACCTCTACCCACCACTGCCACACTGAAAGAGGTCTGCCTCATCTCTGCAGAAGATTTTCCTGCATGGTGAACCTTTACTATGGTAAAGCCCAATTGCCTTTCTTATTCTATTTAAATATTTATTTGCCGTTAGTTGTTTAACATCAGACAAACCTTGATGGTCATATAAAGATTCTGAACCTTTGAATATCGGAACGATTGGTTGTCAAGAAACGTCGGTGAGGAATTACCACTACTCGCTCCGTGACAACCCACCAGAGCGTAGCTCTATCTACTTCGCGGCGGAAACCTGAAATCACGCATAGACCTCTTTCATGTTTTCCATTTCATTGTGAACAAGTTAAGTTCGCCAATAAAAAGTCCGTCTAACGCAACTTTGGTTTTTCATTACGTACCTTACAATTGTTAATTTAACTAGCCCATTACTGATGATCCGTGGTTGGGGCCGAATTCGAATATTTCTCTCCATACCTTAACTGGACGGGGGATTTGTGGAAGCAGCAAAGTTCATGAATTAGCGAGGAGTTTGTGGCGTGCACATCACCTCGGATGACGTAGCACGTATATTTTTGGTGCTCTGCGCGCCACAAACGGTCAAACGTATGAACTACCACTCTTACTTCCGTTAGGTGTTTCGGAGCACGGATCATAAATGACGCGTGAAGGCATCTAGAAACATTATCATCATGATCTGTGATTATCATCATATCTAGTTTAGAGTCAATGGGCGTTTGTGGAGAGTCCGGGTGTGTGCTTTATTTGCAGTTTTTTTAGAACCTGATTATTGTGGTTGGTAGGTAGGTATCACGTTTAACAACGTTCATTTTTGACTTGAGAAACATGGGAATACCTAAATTTATTCACACGCACAACGTACGTTACTGTACCCGGATGTGGAGCATGTTGAGGCAGAAAAATACTGAAATATAATACAGCTTGTAATACGTGTACTGCTTCCATGAACACTGCCAGACGCGTGAAATAGTTTAGACTGTGTTGCCGCTGATGATTTGTTATACCTAGTTTGTGCCACTGTTATAGTTATCTTTTTAGAATATCGTATCTTCTTCTGACACTTCAACTCTACATTTGTTTTGGCTGTCTGCACCCCGTATCGTGTAGAACAAAATTATAGCAAGGTATTCTACAGAGTGGGAGTGAGCAGAGATATGTGCCGGCTGAAATAAGTCTTTATGCCATGGTTTAAGATATTAATATTAAACGGAAGTGTACTGTATACGTCTTTCCCTCATAGTACACATCTGTCCGGTAGCAGAGTGAGGTTTACTGCATAATTGTGGGCTTGAATTTTATTGAAGTGGGTTCATGTCTATAACAAAATACAGTGCAGTAAAAGGTAAGGTAAAGTTATCCCTGTACACACATGAAGCCTTGGAGGGAGATTAGAATTATAGTTTTATTCATACTTACCATTGGCTGTAGGTGGAGGTGAGTGGCCAACTTCATGCCTTGGCAACTTTACCGGTGGGAAAGAATTGCTTTACCCTTTGAATGAGAGGCTGGGTGGGCCCCAGAACCAGTCTGGATGGTTTTGGATGAGAGGAAACCTCTTACCCCTGTTCGGATTCATACCCTGTATCATCCAGCCTTAATTAGCCACTATGCTGACTTCTGTTTGGGTTCCTAGAACAGTTCAGTACTGAGAATATTGTATTAATATATAATGGGAAATGTATTAAATGTCTGAAATTCTCTACAAGTGGCTGTGTGTACCAGTGATTAATCTGATAATTTTCTTTTATGTATTTAATAATTTTTTTGCTGCTATTGTAAGTTTTTAAAAAGGTGTTGCTAGAAGACATAATCAATTGGAAATATTGAAGATAAACTAATTTAAGCCTCTCTTGTCATGAGTGATGTGACTGCTCTTATTGCAAATCTTACTCAACTAAGTTTGGTGATAAGATAGAGTTTACCTGTATCATGTCCTTGGGTATAGCAGCTTTATCACATAGAAGGCCAGCATCCACCAGGACACCCTGTTATAGCTCTGAGAATCATGGAAGCAATATGTGAAACACTGTGCTCCTCACAGTTTAATGTAACATCAATGTACAGAGCACAGAAGTTAATTGTAACTACTTCTTTGATTTTTCTGTTACCATAAACTTTATTTAAACTAATATGTGAATTTGAATTTATTTACATTGTGTGAATCCATAACAGGTTGATACCTTGGATATGGAACAAGTCAAGAAAATTTTACATATGTACAGTAGTTGTTGGTACAATACAGTTGGCTTTAAAGTGGTTTAGCTTAGTTTATCTTTCTCTATTTACATGGAAGTATACCTCTGTAGAATAGAAGGAATGAGCATGTAAATAATTCTTGATGTCAGATTTAAATTGTATAGGGTTATCACTTAAATTTTCTACACTTTGTGGGAGACTGTTAGACACATTTATATCAATTGAATAAAGAGAGACCAACTTGATTCAACTATCAAGATGATACACGGTCCAGTATACATAAGATTCACATTTATGTGAATTGAGTAGACTGTTTGGTACAGTGGTAATATTGATGAAGGTTGGTGAAGGCCGTATGATGTGTGGTATTTGTATTATAGACATCAGGATTTAATCTGAATTTATTTTTGTTGTTAAACACAGATAGGAGAAGTGATACTGTATATTGTGATTGAAGAGGTAGAATTTTTAAACTTTTAAATAAATCCTTACACAAGTCTGTACTTCTGCATCCTGTAATAATTTTAATTTTATTATTTTTTTTACTTTAATAATTGTTTCTCCATTTGAAGAGTTCCCCCAAAATTTTAGTTTATAGTTCTTAATAGAATGAAAATAAGCACTGTAAACCGTTTCATTGTTTCCTGTGACCCGAAAGGCTGAAGTGATCTCATTGCATACTTATATCACGCTGCACTTAATGTTTGATGTACATTTGCCTCAAATCATTTTTTCAACTTAACAAAGGCATCACAAAAGAATTGTGAAGGTGGTCATTTTGGGGTGATGTATAATGACACTGGTTGTATTTTGAGACGTTAATGACACTAGTTGGAGCTGAAGATATATAATGACAGAAGCTGGAGTTTAAGAAATCAATCATCCTTTTGCACATTACCTCTAAATTTGCAGAAAATGCTCTGAGTTATGAAATTGGCCTGTGATTAGATATGTAAGATATTCTGCCATTGTTTTGACCTGTTTAATGGCAGAATATGTAAGTCATTGTGGGAAGGGTTTCTTGTCCATTTACTCAATACAGAGGTAACTTGGGAGGACACTGATGGAATGTGCACAAGTATTGTGTGGTGTTTGGTGTTGCATTATATACGCATCAGTTTTTTTTATTGACTAGGGTAATGATGTTTCTGATTTAACTGTTGCATGGAAAACGTTTGTATTTGGGAAGGTTCTAGAGGTTGTTTTCAAACATGTGCTTGGTAGCCTTTCCCTTTTTTGGGGGGGTTATTCATGTCATTAAATCTTTTTGCAAAAATAGAAAATGAATATAAGTTTAGGATAATTTATTACCTTATGAATTTTGTTGATGGGCTCAGTCATCTGTAGCATATGTAGTTCTTCTCATTTTCACAGATTTTCAGAATCTCCAGTAGTGAATGTTTATTACTTAGTTATTATTTTGGCTATTCAGGTATGTTCTCGTTTTATGCTTTAAGACAAAAATTTGCATCAGACATACTTGTTTTAAAATGCACTTTCATGTTTGAGCATTATGTTGTGTTTGTTTAAAATCACCCTGTACTTCAGTCATGTCATAGTACAACAGCTCCAGAGATAGTACATTTTATTTCAGAGCTGTGTGCATTCTTTAACTTTCTGACTAGTATCATTTAATATTTTAACTTGTACTATGAGAGGCTGTTCATTTTAATGCATTGCAAAAGGTAATGTTGCAAGGTCCCTGCAGATGGTACACCGTATCGAAATGTGTGGCCACATGCATGTGGGGTAACGTAGTTGCGTTTTAGTGCAGGCTGCATTGGTGTTGAAAAATGTTTATCCTTCTTGTTAAAATCATGATGATTGAATGCTGATGCACAGTTTTCCTTGGTTAGGTCTGTTGTGATCACTGGAACTTGATTGTATGATTTTTGATAGTAGTAGTTGAACATCATGATTAGATAGCTCTTATACCATTACTGTCATAGACTAATAATCCTTCCTTCAGGTGCCCATAAAAATATTACCAGTTGCATAAGTAAAGTCATTGTGAAATTGACAGTTGACATGAGATTAAAAGGTGCTTATAGGGAAGTTTTCCCGGCTGGTGTCATTGGAATTTTTCATTGACATAATCCTTCCGATCACACTATGGCCTTGGAGTCGACTCAGCCTCTAACTGAAATGAGTACCAGGAGCATTTCCTGAAGGGTAAAGGTGGCTGGTGTGTAAGACTGACAACCTTACCACCATCCTGTGCCGTTGTCATGGAATCTGGAAACCTTAACTTCCTGGAACCCTCTGGGCCACTCCAGGCCTGTAACAGGACTGCTTTATCTTTTCATAGGGAAGTTTAGACACTGTTGACGGTAACCTCCGGCGAGGTAAAGTTAACCCCATAATCTGTCATGAAAGCACAGAAGGAGCGTAGAGATATAGCTCTACTCTTTAACGTTCACACTTGAAGGGAGTGGGTGGTAAACGCTATGACCTGGCTGCTTTACCCCCAGGAATGACCAGGTACCCATTGTGTAGGAGGGTGGGTGGGCTCCAGGCTGGTTTGGATGGGTTTGGAAAATCTGCCCACACTGGGATTCAGTCCTCCGACGGTCCGGCCCATAGCAAGTCAGTATACCAGCAGTGTTATGCTAACCTTCTGCAAGTTAGTATTTATGTGACCACATATGGCAAATTCTGCTTTGGGTTTCTAAAGAAAATTTATGACCTTATGTGACTTGACCACAAAATATTCAGAATTGCCTGTGGGAGCTGTATGTACAGTTGAAACGTGTATGAAATGAGAGTTCAGATTGCAGGCGTTCAACACGGCATTCAGTATCGTGTTTCTTACAGTGTTGCTTTACGTATCTAATTAAATTGAAGGCAGTTACAGACAAAAATACTGTCTTCTCATTTTGCCAGATTTTGTCAGCATTCATGATCTCCTGAGTTGTCATTTTTAAGATTTACCATCAGATTTCTTTAAATTTTGTGTAGTGCTGTAATTTAATCAACATTTAATAATCCTTTAGTTTTGTTCAGAAGTCCTGTATTGTTTTGGTGGTAAGTTGTGGTAATTTGTGGTAAGTTTAAGATTATTGTTGTTACTAATCAACATTTTGGCTATGCTCATTTGCAATTATTTGAACATATTCTTAAATATGTAGTTCTGTATGTTAGCCTTGAAAACGTGTAGATCTTGCGTCAGTGATGACGGGAATCTTGCCTGAATCTAGTTTACACCTTGACCTGTTTACATAAGGAAGTCTGAGAGCTATTGATCTGATGTTGAAGTTTCAGCATATCCAAATATCCTGTTTCTGTATAGAAACATAAAATATTTTTCCTTAAAAATCACTTTTAATTACCATGTTTGTTTCAGGACCTGGGCAACCAAACATGTCAGATGAAAGAAGAACGATGAAAATTGTACGTAAGAAAGTTCCCCCTCGAAAGGGAACTTCGGTAAGTGTTTTGTGTTTGTATGCATAAAGCAGAAAGCTTTGAATATATATTTCCAAACAGGTGATTTGTGTATAATTGCTCTACAATTGTAATATTTTTCTTCATCTTACTCACTTACTTACTCCATGGTGCAGAGTCCTTCTTGAGAAGCAAACTGGTTTTGCAGCTAGTCAAGAAATTCCCCGCATTTCACGGAACCCGAAGGTTCATTACCACACTCACAAGCATCCGCCACCTGTCTCTATCCTGGGCCAGCCCAATCCAGTCCACACACCCACATCCCACCTCCTGGAGATCCGTCCTAATATTATCCACCCATCTATGCCTAGGTCTTCCCAATGGTCTCTTTCCCTCCGGTTTCCCCACCAAGATCCTATACACCCCCATCTCCTCACCCATACATGCCACATGCCCAGCCCATCTCATTCTTTTCGATTTTATCACCCGCACAATATCTCTAGAGCAAGCATCCCGCATGTGCGTGTTTCTTAACATAAGTGTTTTACAGGGAGGGTTGTTAGCACCTTGCCCAACCCCCAAGCTGGAGGACCACCCCTCGTCGGCTGTCCGCGACTACTTATTCAATTTATTCGCAGCTACCCTCCTTATCGGAGGCCGTTCCTCTATCTGCAACCTGAGGATGCGCAATGCCGTGATGACAGGGACCCACTTCAACATAATTGCCTGAAGTTTTCACCTTGTCTTTTATTTTATTTGTAACGTCTTTTCTTACCAGAGTTTTGATACGTTACGTGTTGTTGTGTAACCTGTAGTGTGTCTGACTCTGCTTTTCTTAAAATATGAGATTGAAATTTAAACTTTACAAGTTGTGGTGAAATATAAACATTTCTATGATGTAAACTGCAGCAATAGATGTTATAAAACTATTGTTTCAAGAATGACAGCATTGAACAACATATTGGCAACTTCCTTAATGTTACCGAGCCACTTCGTTTTCTGCTTGTGGCAAAATATATTATACCCACTTAATGACATTATTTCTTATCTAACCACCCAGAGTAATCTTATGTTTATTGGATGGTGCATCATTGTGATATTTGAAGAATAAAAGACCAACTTGAGGTCACTTGCTATTTTATTTCACTTCTTATGTGCTCAACATGTTTTGGACATTAATATATCCATCATCAGGAGCTTGCGACTATTCTGTTGAACTACCACATTGGTCGTATTGTTCTTGGTTCGATGTGTTGGAGTTTCGGTGTGGTTGGGTTGGAGTGGTATCCGTGAAGTGAAATAAAATATCAAGTGACATCAAGTTGGTCTTTTATTCTTCAACACCCAGTGTAAATTTACTGCTTCATGTGTTTAGTGTATCAGTGTTTGTAATTATTTATCAAAAACACAAAAATATTTTGAGATATTATTGTGCTTGTTCCTTGATGAAATTTGCTGTGAAAGTGTGGACTGGGTATGTTTGTCCTGGGTTGTTGATCTTGCTGGACTGTGGAGATCACAGTACTGAGTTTTTGAGTTATGCAGAAGGCTAGAACCAATGTTGAGTTGTGGTGAACACAGTAACGAATTTTTGGGTTATGAAGAAAGCTGGAATAAATGCTGGGCTGCGGTGAACACAGTAATGAATGTTGGTTTACATACGTCTTGAATAGCTGAATGATTTTTTTTTAATCTTCATGTTTGCACTGTGCATCAATAATAATTAAACACTTCAGTTCATTAACCACTTCAATTCATCAACCAACGAATGCACAATAATTTTACATAAAACACTTTAAAACACTCCGACATGTTTTGATCTTGTCAGATCATCAGGGAGCTTTGCTCCTTGCTGAAGTTATATTACGGTCTTCACAATTCAATTCTTATTTGCAAATGAGGTGTTGTGGCAGCATGTCATGTTGTGTGGGAATGTGTTGTGGAGCAGTGGCTAGGTGTGCGTCGTATGCTGAGTAATAAGAGACTTAAACACTTTATTGTCCAACTAATGCACAATATATAATATATAAATACAATTAATATTATAAAATGTTTAAAAGTGCTCCAACATGTTTCAGATCACAGAGGATCCATCATCAGGGAGCCTTGTACAGTGCTTGGCTGAAAATTACAAGAATGATGGACAATGACACGGACAAGGTCGGTGTTATGGCAGCATATTCTGACCAGTTGTATATGTGTGTGTCTGTGTGCTGCTATAACATTGACCTTGTCCATGTCAATGGACACGATAGAACCATACTTGTAATTCTTAGCCAAGCACTGTACAAGGCTCTCTGACGATGCATCCTCTGTGATCCGAAACATGTTGGAGCACTTAAATATTTAATAATTTTAATTGTGTCTACATATATATTGGGCATTAGTTGGACAGTAAAGTGTTTAATTAGCTAAATGATTGTTAGCTTATCAAGGACCATGCTTCATGCAGTTGCTAATTATTCTGTTAGTTGCGTATTATAGAGTGTGCACAAAAGCGTATTGTTAGTGTTTATGCTATGCAAAATGATAGTGCTAGAGTTGTAGTTAATCCTGTTCTTTGTAGTGCCAGACAGCACACAGCACTGAAACTGGTGCTGCAGTTTCACAGGGTGGCACAGACACGCACAGTGTGGTACCTGGTTCTAGTGATGAGACGCGTCGACAATCTGCAGTTGATGAAGATAATGTGATGACAGATGGGGAGGAAATTGCAGCCGATATAACATATCCTTCATCAAGATATAAACCTGAGGTGAGTTGTAAAGTCTCCGTGTGTCCACAGACACATTTTTATCAATATTATGGGTGCTTACTGCTGTAATGATGTTCATTTGTCTGTCCACATAAAACAACCCTGTCTGGTGGATGAAAATAGTCTTAGGAAACCTCTTAATAAGGAGGTTGGTCCATAAATAAGTGCAGGAAGTAGTAAACATGAGGGTTGATTGAAAAGTAGTGGCAACACAGCTAATGAATGCTCAGAATGTTTCTGGAATGACACATTGTATAGCTGGGAGCCTTTTTTTTTATGTATGCTGTAGGCATCAGGTATTCCTAAGTGTGGCATGCTGATGTGTACAAACACATATTCGTAGCTGTGGCCCTTGGAATACTCTGACACCTCTGATTGAGATTCTAGGTTTGTCCATGTAGGCATTATTTGGAAAAACGTATTTGGCAGATGTATAAAAATTGGTGTATTTCTTCCTTTATAAATTTGGCTTTTTAAACTGTGTGCATTATTGCTACAAGTAATTGCAGTATCCTACTAATGCACATGAAAGACGGAAGGCATACATAACACAACGCTGGTAAAGGTAAAGCAATCCCATTACAGACCTGGACAAGCCCTGAGGGTTTCAGGAGTTTGAGGCTCTCATATTTCAAGACAGTCGGCACATGAAGGTGGTAGGGTTATCAGTCCCACGAACCGGCCGCCTTTACCCCCAGGAAATATTCCTGGTACTCACATCTGTTAGAGGCTGAGTTGACCCCAGGGCCATAGTGCAGCTGGAAGAATTGTGACAATGAAAAATTCCATGGACACCGTCGGGAATTGAACCCGCAACCTTCCGGCTTGTAGGACAGTGCCTCAACTAACTGCACCATCGCGTGCCCCCATAACATGACACTGCCTGGTAAGAAACACACTGACGCACACCACAGGGACTAGATTCTCTTGAATCATGCTTGAAGTAGTCAAGACATTGGTATGCATACGTGGTACATAGTTATATAAAACTTTTGAATGTTACCTCATCTATGTCTTATGTTTATTCTGAAGTCAACAATTTTGTGATTTTATAATTGTGACATTTTAACATTTTATTAATTTATAATGTCAAGTAATTTGCTGAGAATTTTAAATGCTGTTCCCCCATCCCCCCTGTCGGGTACCGTTAATGTGTCAGCATTTCATGTATGGTCCAATGAACTGGATTTTTATGTATCTCCTCAAAAGAAAAGCAGTGGACAGTGAATTTGAAGGCCAAGATGTTGTCTGTTCCCATCTGACAGTTTGTAAACTTACAGGAAAGTAGCTCTCTGCACTGTCATGTTGCAAAGCTTCAACTTTCTGCTTTTAAAATTGTGAAAAAATTAAGATTTCCAGTGTGTGCAGGTAAATGGTCCGCGTAATGGTATCTCAGAGGAAAGGATGGTATTTGTTCTAATATGTAACATCGTCTTGACCCTGTTGTGTTGTGGAATTTTCATTTGTAAAAACCTGCTAACAAATGCTCAGCGTATATTGTATATTTTCAGTTTTGTTTGATCAAACAATGTGTTTTGATCAAGAAAATTAACATCTAGGAATACGAGCTGCATTTCATGAACATTCTTTATTTTAGTTCTCTGCCACTAAATATGCAGTGGAATGCAAACTAATGTTCATTCATTAGTATTCAGCCTTGAAGACCAGGCTTGGCAGGAACCACAGCCCAGTCATGTAATCGGTATGGCTCTGGCACACTGCATCCTGGGCAAGTTCTTGGGGGTAGTTTGCCATTGCTTTCCCCTGCCTTTAGACTTTACCACTTTAGCCTCCAGGTGCATACTAATGTATGTGATGCAAAATGTTCACACTTTTGTAATTTGTTTATGTACAATTTACGGGTGTTTGCAGTTGTGAAACAACCGTTGCGATTGTTTGTCCACATGGCACAACTTGATTCCCACCATTTGCATTTTCACAAAATTTAATGTCAGAGTTTTTTTTTTTTTTTTTATTTTATTTTAATTTTAATTTTACCTAATCGTTTCTTTTTCTCTCAATTTCTTTTTGACAGAGTACCCAGAATGAACAACAACCTGTTCGTGCCACGTACCAACCATATCGTTGTGACTTGTGTTCTGTATCATTCAAGAATCAGTTGGAGCTGAAGAGACATCAAGACATACATCATGCACAGCGGCCATTTGTCTGTAGAGGATGTCGTAAAATATTCATTCGCAAGGGTGTTTTGCATCTGCATTTACGCTTGCGTAGTGAAGATCGACCATTCTACTGTGCGGCATGTAATAGCAGATTGAGGCGCACGGATGGTGTGAAGACACACGTCCCTACAGTTGGTGCGGAACAGTCATAAAAGTGGTGTAATAAAACATTCATGCCCTGAGTTTTAGGAAGGTACAAAATTGTACGTGCATTACAGGGAATTCAGATTCCTCTGATGTGTGTAGTAAAGTGTTCAGTTGCAAGGGTCTTTTGGAGGCACATTTATGCACACACATTTGAGAGAACCTGTGTGCAAAATAAGACACTCAGAGGTGTAACATAAATATGTGTGAGAACACACTAGTTTCCCAGCACCAGAACTTTTACCCACTGTCACTTGCTAAGCAATTTTTATTTGCATTTGCAAAGTTGCGAAGAGCACCTGTTAGCTTTGTCGTGTGTGTCTGTCTGTTCGTCTGTCAACGTGGAAGAACTCCGCTCCCACCAGATGGATTTTCATGAAGTATGATATTTGAGGATATTTAAAAAATCTTTCCAGAAAATTTAAGTTTGAAACGTGACATGAATAACATTACTTCACAGGAAGACATGTAAATTTGTGATAATATCTTGCTGAATTATTTGTAAAATGAGAAATTGTTCAGACAAAAGTTGTAGAGAAAATCAAAACACACATTTCATGTTCAAAATTTTTTTTTTTTTTACAAAATTATGCCATTCATGAGGTAATGTGGAAGAAAATGGTACAGCAAGCGAGGCCATAGATGAAAATATACTGCTGTGCAGGAAAGGTGCTATTTACATGCCGGATAACTTGGGTAAGAATACAGACACGCTACTACCACTCCATGGCTCTACAGTCCTCGTAGGACCTTGGCCTCCGTTACGACCATCTTCCAGTCGTCTCTTCTGTGTGCACGTATCCTCCATTTTGTGACACCCATCCTTCTCAGGTCCTCCCTCACGTCGTCCATCCACCTTAACCTTGGTCTTCCTACACTCCTACTTCCTTCTGGAGTGTTCTGATATAACCTCTTTA
>Ga0123355_10011428_pt1 | contig 13684 bp, 6 predicted proteins | sample TergutEmb28metaG_3_FD_89872 | JGI IMG/M metagenome (GOLD analysis project Ga0123355, IMG submission 89872) | Embiratermes neotenicus P1 segment gut microbial communities from Petit-Saut dam, French Guiana - Emb289 P1 | ecosystem: Host-associated > Arthropoda: Insects > Digestive system > Gut ...
AACAATACGACCAATGTGGTAATTCAACAGAATAGTCGCAAGCTCCTGATGATGGATATATTAATGTCCGAAACATGTTGAGCACATAAGAAGTGAAATAAAATAGCAAGTGATATCAAGTTGATCTATTTATTCTTCACTTATCACAATGATGCACGGTCCAATAAACATAAGATGCCCTGTATCATGGAGTGAATAACAATAATAATACTAATAATAAAAAACTAACGCTGACAGTAACAAAAATAGAAACATATTATGGAATATACACGTGTGTGTGTAGAAAACCCAAGAGAGGAAAATCGACGTACGACGTTAAAGACTTGCACGCTGTTTCCTGCACTGATGTCGATAGTACGTCTCACCTGTCACGGCAGACCCAACACAGCGCCCGAACGTCTTTTGTCAGCTCTTGTCATACTCGGGCGCCCCCCCCCCCTCACACACACACACACACAATCACACACATATGCACCCCCGCCGTGTCTCTTTCAATTTCAGTGTCAGGAGGACGGAAACGGTTTGATAGGAATTTCAAAAAGTTGATGGCGTCATGTATGGGATCCCAACGCCTTTGCCAACACAAATATTTCCATTTCTACTCGTCGAACCGAAAAACTGCTCTCTCCTTCGTGTTCGCTGCACAATGTAAAAGACATTTTACGTTCCTAATATACGTTAGACCTTGCTGTTTTATGCATATTGTGGGGAAGCTGACAAGAGAGCGTTGCGTAGTTTGTCTTGTATAACGTTAGCAGAATTGGATGTTGCGTTCAGTTACAGAGGGACTGAAGTCTGGGGTGAATAATTGGATGAGCGACATAAATAAACTAGTTGATGAGTTAATAAATGAGAGGATTATTCAGTTACTGTGTTTATAGGGCAATGAACTATTGAACAAGTGAATTTATAGACGCCAATATCAAAGGGGAGGATATTCTAGTAGAGTTGATGGTTTTTTAAACTTTTCAAGAATTTTATTTTATATGAAATTCCATTTCCCTTCACCCAGAATATTGACACATTCCCATATCAGCGTTTTTCAAGCATACACGTGCAGCGGCCCAATTTAGAAGTTGGAAATGTGTCGTGTGGTCACGTGACATCATTATAATGAACACAGCTAAAGTTAAGGTAAACTTTAAATGAGGCGTTAGGTTTTACTGTAGCTAACATACACAAATACACCTTCAGCCGGCGCAACTAAACGCGTCTCTATTTTCGATATTTATATTGTATGTTTCGGGGGTCAACAACGATCGTCAGAAAATTTCTGAAGTAACGTGTCAATCAGTCAATTTTTGATGAAGAAAGTAATTACAGTCAAAAGCGACAAGGGTATATCATATATATAATGTTTTGCTCACCGTGCGTCTTGATATATCCGTACAATATGAACCAACAAGGTGCAATATTTTCTATTAATTTATTTCAATACTAAGCCTCTACATGTTTCGAGCAGGCTTGCTGCTCATCATCAGGATGATCGACTGTGTACAAACAGCAATTAGTATAGTCATGCGATGTGTTAACTATATCAATTGCTGTTTATACAGAGTCGATCCTCCTGATGACGAGCAGCAAGCCTGCTCGAAACATATAGAGGCTTATTATTGAAATACATTACTAAATAATAGTACATTTTGTGGGTTCGTATTGTAAGGATATCCTGTAAAGTGGGTACCGGGTCTTTCCCGGGGGTAAAGTGCGGCCGGGGCGTGTTGCTGACCACTCACCCCCTTCTAGTACCGTGGTCATGAAAGAGTAGAGCTATACCTCTACCCACCCTCTGGGCCACTTTACATATTATAGGGGTATATCATATACTGCATTCTGGCAACATATTTCCACCAACTATGGTCACCTTCAGGCCAAGAGTCTAAAATTCTTAAAAAGTACTGTGTACAGTAGTATTCAAAATATTAATAAGTGAGATCTCTATTTTACGGTCAAACCGATACATGTCTGTGTGTCACATTTATTGTGATGATTATTAACACAATAAAAATATATTTAAACGAGGATTCGTACGTTACGCTTCTGTATTTCGGTACGGTAGAAGAATATGCAGTATAAAACCTATGGAAAGTGGTCTTGTTGGCATTTCCCGAACAGTGACGAGGGACAGTATGTTTATGCACCGATTCAACACTGTGTGAATAGCATGGTAATTCAACTTATTTAACCATCTGTCCCAATCAGGAAATTTTAAAGAACAGGGATAGAAACAACAAGCGTAAGCAAGATAAACATATATTCTACCATGATTTTAAAATGTTCCATATTCCGCGGAATCTCTGCATTCCGTACATATTATAAAACTGTCGCATGGCTTTGTCCTCGGCTGTGAAACAGTTTGCATAATGAATGTGTTTTGTGTTGCATTTCCTACTGCGGCCTGATCGGTTAAAGAAGCGCTTGTCGATAGCTGGAAAATCGAGGAATGGGGAGGGGATACACCGAGTACTTCTCGCGTCCCACGGAAAGAGATTAATGTTCGAGCTCAATCCCCATTACACCGGGTTCTGCAGCAGCGCGACCTCTTGAGACACCCCTATCAACTAACTTATAAATATTGCACACTTCGTACCTTAACTTCTAAAGAGCTAAGCCCTGCAGTTATTTGCCAATAACTACGCGTCAGAATGACACGCTACCGTGACGTGATTCCTAGCAAGCGCAGAATTATACGAGGGTGAGAATAATTTCATTACCGTTCGATTTTTGTTGTTGAAACTCAATTCTTTGGTGCACGAAGATGAATGTGGGGATATTTACGTCTGTGTCTTAGGAGCCGATTTTGTTATAGGTGTAGAAGTTACGAGCTTGCATGGGAATTTACCAATGACGACACTAATCTGTATTTCACCTTATGCACCACATTACGGAGCCAGTAATGCATAATCTTGTGTCAAAACACGTAATTTGAGTTTTCAGTATATTATATATCCAAAGTTTCCGTAATTCGGAGATTTATTTAGTCCGCTTAAAAAATATATTTTGCCTGCACACGCCATGAAAGTATACGCGCAGGGTGGGGGATGTATAAGAGCACTAATTCTTAACTCGCATGCTACTGCACTAACCTACTTGTATGCTTATTAACCCTATAATTCACATTTGCAATGCATTATTCTAGGTTCCTTCGTGCATTATTTAAGACAACGTGCCAACTGCAAATGTTACATAACACAAAAATAGAAAAAGTTATTTTTAGCTAGAACCTTTTGGACTGATTAGGAAGTGACGTACTGATCCCAGTGGCCGTGTAGTCTAAGGAGTAGGTCTGCGGCCGCTCGCTTGCGGGGATTGCGGGTTCGAATCTTGCAGGGTGCATGGATGTATCTTGTGAGTGTTGTGTGTGACGGGCCGATCACTTGTCTCACTGAGTGTGATCTCGACATTCAACGATGAAGAGGCCTAGGCCGGCCAGGGTCGTCGAGCCATTAGCAACCCCGACATGTGCTTCAAGTCTTGAGGTCTAAAGGCTGTTTACGAGTGAATGCTTACTGATTTTAAGAATAAAATCTTTGCCCCTGATTGAACTATTGCTCGAGGATTAAGATTTCACAGTTTTGATGTTAAGGACTTGTCTTCTGTGATGTTACATTGTGTAGCCGGATTAACTGACCCGGACATTTCGAACGAACGTAGTGTCTTTGAGAAGTCCGTGCCAGATCATCTCTACACAGTACTCTGAGATATGCAAATGGCCTTTTCATACTGGCAAAGAAGAGACGGTGCTACAGGTCATAAGTGATCCAATAACTGAAACTGGAAGATGCTATGGAATGGAAATGAATTTGGAAAAAACTGGGCTAATGAGAATCTCAAGGCAACAACCCCCAGTACAGATTATGTTAGATCGAAAACAACCGGGAAATGTGAAATATTTAAAATATTTTTTTTTGCATAATAATGAACGATACAAGATGCACATGTGAAATTAAATCCAGAATTGCCATGGCAAATGTAACATTCAGTAAGAAGAAGGCTCTTTTCACAAGCAAGTAGGCTTAAATATAAGGAAGAATGGTAAAGTGCTACCACTGGATCTCAGCTTTGTATGGTGTTGAAATTTTGACACTTCGATAAGTATATTAGAAATTCCTGGGAAGTTTTGAAATATTCTGCTGGAAAAGGATGGCGATGGTCATTTGGGCCGATCGTGTCAGAAATGAAGAGTTATAAAGAGTGGAGGAGGAGAGGAATATCCTACAAACAGTAAAACGAAGGAAGTCTAACGTGATTGGTCAGATCTTGCGTAGGAACTGCCTTCTAAAACATGTTATTAAAGGAAAGATAGGGGGAAGATAAGAAGTCACGGTAAGACGAGCAAGAAGATGTAAGCAGCTTCTGGATGAACTTAAGAATAAGTGGGGGTGCTGGAAATTGAAAGAATACACTCTGTGGGGATTTCGCTTTGGAAGAGTTTGTGGACCTGCCTTAAGTCAGACTACAGAATTATGATGACGCAGTAATGCACCGAGAAGACCAGAATACTCAACTGTTCTTGCTTCTCAAATCGTAAGCAAGGAAATAAAATATCTCAGTGACATAAATGTTGAATTGTAGCATTGTTTTCAAAGAGAATTGTATCATCGGTACAGCCTATTCTTTCAGACGTGGAAAGGAAAGTGTTGCTTGGTAACGTAGTTCATCTCTCCAAAAAAAGTACACAGCAATTCATTCCCTTTGAATTTTGTGTTTCGCAAAATGTGATATCGGTTGTTAAAATGATAACGGTGTCTGACAGTGGCTTTATCTGAACCATATATAGTGTCCTCACACGACCATAAATGTTTCAGCACTAGACTACGCATTGCTATTGTTTGTGTTGTGTTCTCTTCTCGTTCACGGTAATATTAAGAGCTACTTATCCTCGTCAATTGAGCAATACCGCTATTCATTTACTGCAGTGAATTATACCACATGAATAATTACATTGTTGTGCCTCTTTGAATAAAGTTTTGCATATAGTGGTTGTAAGTTATTCTTCGATGTAGCCGACTCCAAATACGAAATTATATTAAACATATATATGTATGTATATGTTATTTTAATGTCCCCAACAGTTTCTGGGTATCTACATGATAAATTACGTATAATCGTGAATGTACGTTAATTTTATGCACCCTGTACTATCGGTGTACAGCAATTGCACGAAATTTAAAAAATATGGAAACTAATGGACATTTACTGTTTTAGTTGCTGTAGTTTGTACCAACAGTATACTATAATTGCGTGAGGTTTAAAAATTCTGGACGTTAATGGCTATTTGCTGTTTTACGGTATGTACATATTACCATCACTGTACAGTAATTGTATGCAATTTACAAATTTTGGAAATTAATGGCTATTTACTGCTCCACTGTCTGCAATTTCTACTATCACTGTACTCTAAATGCATGAAATTTAGAAATTCTGGAAATGAATAGCTATTCACGGTTTTGCTGAATTGTTATTTAGCTAAAAATTATAGGAATGTAACACTTGCATTAGGTGCACGAGGGTGTGCATTAAAATTCCTCAAATGTTTTCCGTCCTCTGATACTGACATATCTCCTGCCGATATCGCGATGCTGCTATGGGAATTACATCGTCCACTCTGTAACTCTTCCAGTCGATTTCTCCCTCACCTCAAGTCATCATTTTCTACCAGCCATTCTTGGTTTTAAATTATGTTTAATACATAATTTGTGAATTTTTGTTTAGACATGTACGTGCTTGACTTAAGCGGAACTGTAAGAAAAAGACGCGAGATATTAATGTTTAGCTGAACAATAAAATCCAACTAGATGCCACTTATTACTTTATTATGCTTATGTTAGGCTCAACATGTTTCGGGCATCGTTATGCCCATCACCAAGAGCTCACGACGATAGCGTTGGTTACCACATAGGCTGTCTGGTTCTCGAGTTGCTGCTGGTTGGGAGTTATGTGCAAGCCGGATGAATGAGTGGTAACCAACGCTATCGTCGTAAGCTCCTGATGATGGGCATAACGGTGCCCGAAACATGTTGAGCCTCACATAAGCGTAATAAATTAATAACTGGCATCTAGTTGGATTTTATTCTTCAGTTATCAAGATGATGCACGGTCCAATACACATCAAATATTAACCTTTTGACGCCTAAAGACCCCTATAGTGGTCGTACCGCACCGCTAACCTCTAAACTTTGCATTTTATATATTTATTCAACAAATATAGGTACTGAATATTTTAAACGTGGCATATCCTCTCCGTTTCTTTCTCTTCAAAATGCAGTTTGTTTCATAATTCTAACGTATTTTGTTCCTCTATTGTTCACATTTTATATAGAGGATGTGCTAAAATTAAAAAAAAAAATCCGGCGCCAAAAGGTTAATGTTTGTTTTGTGTCATTGTTTCACGCCAGGGCGATGTAACTGGTGTACCTTAAAGTGCAAGCTACATATATTATTCACGGATTATCTTACAGTACAGTATTGTATAGGATACGTAGGATCCAGAAGTTTAGGAACAGCGTCTCTCCAGCATCTTTTAAGCTCGTACATCTGAAATCCGAGACCGACAGAACTTATAAACTACTTCAGTTAACATAGATTGCGTCTGCTGAAATTGTCGCACTTAACTGGATGATTCCAAAGTTGATTCTTATTCTGTTGTGTCAAGTTCTCTCACGCATAATATGTATGTACGTTACGTATGTGCCTTATTATCAAATTCTATATGTATGCCCGAAATTATTGACTCTTACAATAATAACGGACGTTATAATTTAGCTAGCATAAAGTTAGCGTTGCAGCATGAATGTGTTCTGTAGTATAAATTCGTATGGCCTGCTCCTCAACATTCCTATCTCTCAGCACCCCCCTAGGGTGAAGACTATGCCTCATATAGCTTGCGTCCCATAAAACAAAGAATATAACGACAAAGAAGGCACGATCATCTATTCTTATCTCTTTCCCTTCCTGTTTTCTTGTATTTCTCTGTCTCTTGTTTCTCTGCTCTTTCTTCAACTCGGAGGGTAGTTTGAACTTCAACGAAAAAGAAGATTAATGAACGAATCGAGATTAATCGTGAGTGTGGCGTGGCCTGAAGCGAGGCTCTAGATGGCAGTGAGAAACACAATCCTAGAATATCACACGATTCGGCGAGCAAGAATCAACTCCTTAACATTTCAGGGAAAGAAGAAATGTAATGAGGAATTCCTGTAATTTTTTTTCTTCTGTCATGGACCTTTTAATTTTCAGTGACTCCCAAAAAGATCTTATTTCATTTAAAGTTGTTCTTCGCACGCTCAAGACAAGCAAAGTACCTGAATTGTATTACCTTCCGCATTGAAATCAAGTTTATTACTGCGCTTGAAAAATCATGCGAAGAATGCCATGAAGTATGTAACAAAACTGTTTATGTCTTGTTACATAGTTTATTGTAGAGTAAATGTCTGTACCTTAAAGTACGTCGTACAGTACTTACATACATCAAGCTCTGGAAACATATGTAACACACTTCCAGGCATTGAACAGCCTGAAAAATCTTGAAAGGGCTGACCAATTATAAATTGAAGAATGTATGGGGCCAGGGGTCGTAGCCACATAGTAGGTGTTCTAGATCGTGGCGTAGGGTTCCGACACCTAGCGGCGCAAAAAATTCGTGAAACTTTGATAAAATTGCTTGAAGAAAAAAAATAAGTCCTTATTATGAAGGTAGAATTCTCTAGGAATCTAATTCTAATAATTCTCTAGGAATCATAACTAGACCCAAAAAACAGTAAAATTCTCCTTCAAAAGAACTAAATTCAACGGAAAACAATGCAAGAATAACAACAAGAACTCACGAACATATCCCAAAGAGCAAGAATAAAGACCAGAATAAATAGATCCATGCTGCTTATAAGAATACAAATAAAGAGTATAAGCAGCACTAAAAAAAAGATAAAAGAACCAAAAATATATAAGACATCAAGATCAAGAAACTAAACTACTCAAGAAACCAATCTCACCAAGAAGATTAAGAGAAGGAATAGTAGTCATATTACAAGCTCTTAATAAAAACCATCATATAACCGTTCTAGGCATCAAATTAATTAAACTCCTATTAACCAAAAGACTTCGTCTACCAAAACGCTCAGAAGAAATATTAGAAAGACAAAAAGGGCCAGAAGAATATAACCCATGAACCACTATTAAAGCAAAATATCTTCAAACCCACGAATAACACAACGTTGTAATAGCACCAGTAACTATACTTATATGGGCTACAGAAGAATAAGCAATCAACGACTTCAAATCAGTCTATCGTGTACAGAATATTTCAGTTAAGATGCAGCTTTTTTAAAGGAAGTTTCAGTAAGAAATGAAATGCACATTTTCATTCAATCGAGTCATTTCCGATTAAATGGATGAGGATTTAATGGGAGGGGCATGTAACCCGTGTAGGGTATATGAGAAATGCGTAAAAAATTTATTTTGGAAGACCTGATCACTTCCGAGATATAAACATAAAACAGGGGATAATATTAAAATGTACCTTAAGAAAGATTTTCCCAGATGGGAAATTATTTCGTCACTTGTGTTCGAGTTTTCAAGAATTAATGTGAATCATGGTATTAATGAACAAATTCAGAAATAAAAACGAATTTGCCATTAAGTTTCTTAATGAAAATATTGTATTTTAAGCTATGTGCGTAAAATAACCCTGAATTGGAAAGTCGTGCTCGGTCCTAGATTTCTTAAACGCCCTCGTATGGGCTGATCTTTTTGATCAGTATCCTTCCAGGGCTCAAAAATATACGTCATTTTCTTTACAGGGTTTTGCAGTTATTTTGCAATTTACCCCTAGTGCACAAAGTGTAGGGAACATGCAAGTGTAGGTCTCTTTGGGGTCTACAACTTTGTGTGCAGCATTTTTCCATGTAATGAAAGGTTATCGAAGGGAAAGTGGATAAGCTTTTTGTCTGTATGGTTTAATTCTGGGAGATAAACTGAGAAAAATATTTACGAGGGAAGTCTTTGCCTATTTTAAGATGTACCGAATTATTCTGCCGCTGGTCGGAAGAGACTTAGAGACACGAACCGAGATGAACAGCTTCCGTGACGAGATGTGAGCTCAGAATAAGGCGTAGGTCTGCAAACAACAATACTGCGTCCTTGCACTCGTAAGCCTGTATTGTGAATATCTTTGCAAAATTAGATCCCTGTCTGTAGTAGCAGAATATAGTGACAGTGATGTATGCGATGTCATAAAGAGCGTATTTGGAAAATGTATAGGTTACCGCTCTTGTATCATCATCTGCACACACCGTCTGATTGACGTAACTTATCCGTGACATAGAAATGACTCTTATGTACGCAACAGTTACGTCGGTTTGAAGTCGATAATTTATACACTGAATCAGGACCAAAATTTTCGTTTATTTCATGTTTGTCCACTACGTCTGTATAATGTTACACGCTTTGTATAAAATGCCATCCTGCTTATTAACAGGTTTCCGATTTTTCAACGGATGGGAGTTTATTTAAAGCTGAACGGTATTCATCTCCAATGTTTTGAAGAGCCCTCGAAGCAGACGAATGTGAATGTGATACAAGGTAAACGTGGATAAAATAGGATTCTAGGAATACAAATCGATAAGCTTTTCTAAAAGTGGAAATTTGCTTAAATTACGCACAACAAAACTGCGGTATTACTTAATTTAATCATCCTTTTGTATCATTGAGCAAAAATTAAAACTGTGTAATCAGTCGGGACTTTAGACAAAATATGAGGGAAATATAAAAACATATAAAAATGAGACACAGATGACAGTGAAGTAAAAAATGCTTTCTGAAGGCTTTCAGTACGATTATGTATATGTCAGTGGCCATAACTCTTTACTCACTTCGAGTGAACACTGTAGTTAATTCACTGCAGGATTTCGAGCACTACTGTCCCTCGTAATATACTAATTTTGCCTTGTTGATACGTGTGAATGACCATTCTTTTCAGACCGTTTATGAAGTTGCATTGGAGCGTCAAATAAAGTACCGATTATGTTGGATGAATGTAAATGACGATTAATTTTACCTAGTGAAGCTTAGTGCAGCAACTCTTCTTCTTCTTCTTCTGCTTATTCTTCTTTCTCCTCCTCTGTATCACTTCGGTGTGTTTTGGAGCCATGGCCTGTCAGATGTTCTTCTTTCAGACGTAGTGTGACTTCCACGTGCTAAATAGAACATATATGTACACCGCGACTCGCACGCACACTCTGCTGTAATAGTTAAATTTGTATGAAGACAATTGGGCTGATTTTGATTGACATTCCTTCAGTCTGTTGATTGGCGTGTGGAGTGGAGACTTCATGGACTGAGTTTAGATTTGTGTTGTGTTTGAAGTCTAAAGACATTGCGCACAATTCGTGTATATAGGTCGGGGTCTCACAGCTATCTAACCAGTAATAAGATTGTCCTGTATGCAGTAATTAGTAAGCTGCAAGTCACTATCTACGGACTTTTTTTATCTTACAAAATCGTGTTAAATCATAGCGACTGCACAGTATCTTGAAGGTATCGGGCACTCTAAGATCGCATATCAGATCATTTTCCAGAATACATACATAAGAAAAACCCGCCTCCATTCTGTACTGCTATACGCAGGTATAGGCGTCTCGCTTGGTGGATCCCCTCTCCTTGGAGACTTATTTCACAAAACAACGCATTCTCGAAAAAGTGGCCGTAAATCGGATATAACTGTTTTTGTGTGATATTCAAGAACTCGGCTAGAAGTTGTGAGGAGAACTATGAGATGCATTACATTCACTGGCAATCTGTACAAAAGCCCTTGGGCTGCCCGTGTTCACCAATAGGCGCTAAGGATTTTATTCCTTAACCAGTTCGCTTTGAAGACTAAAATGAACCTAAGCGGAGGTCATCCCTTTGATAGCATACCTAAGCACGGCAGCTGCCACAGGGTGCCCAGACGGATGTGACCGAACTGCCATGCTCAGGGACACCATAACAAGGATATACTGTACATTGAGAAGTTCGGTTTCTACGTCATAAAGAGCCAACTCGTCCATTGTAAAGAACACACAGGTAATGTTGTTTAGGGTTTTACTCGCTGTTTGTTGTAAGAATCATAAGAAACGTAAATAAATATGTGGGCGAAATGCAGACTTTATGAACCTGAAAACTGGTGGCATACATATTAACCGATGGACTTTGAGTATTTACTAATACTTAGAGATACATCTTTCTAAATACGGATTGCTGTAATTGAAGCACCTACTATCCAAATCACCCCGAAATTTCATTGCAGCTTAATTCTCCTAACGTCAGACTCGGTTCGTAGCAAGGACCCAATACTTAGTGAATTGATTTTTACACCCAAAATTTCCATAAAACTGTTTTGCATTTCTTCAAAGAGTTTTGGGTTTCCCTACTCAGCCCCATGTTGACACGAAAAGTAGCTACAAGAATGTCGAACTGATTCCAACACAGAAATTGGAAGGTTGAGGTCCTGGCGCAGTATATGGCTGGAGGAGCTAAGCAAATCTTGGAAAGCTTTTGTCAACACGAATGTTCACTGGACCTACATTAGAATCCATGACATTCTGATTACAACGCCGGAATGATGATCGCTGCTGTAAGTTTTGTTTATGGCTACGAGTTCGAGGACTGATTTTTTTTTAATTTGTCCTCACTGTTTCATCCTAAAGGCCAACATCTGTTGCTGTGTGTAGAATTCAGGTAAAGGCTGAACTGGACTTCATGCGCCGTTACTTACGTTCTGCGTGAATAGAAATCTTTTCTCGTATTCGCTTTTTCCTTCTTTCTTAAGTTCTTTGGACACAGCTTTGAGAGTGACGGAGAAAAAGCGGCATAAACACGAGTTTCTGTTGCAGACTTTTCTTTCCATGTATTCCGAAACCTCTGAAGGACTGTGCTGCAGAAGAGTTAGAAGTGCTATCGTACAACTCACAGTTTCTTTATTTTGTGATGTTGCCTTCACGGGGAGGTCTCAAATCACATCCATAATACTTAATTGTAAGCATGCATTAAATTTTAATCTGCTTACTTATTGCTTCTTTTGTCCAACAGTAAAGGTAAAGCTACCCCTTCACGGGCCTGGACAAGACACCAGGACTCCAAGAGGTTGAGGCTCCCAGACATAAGGCAGTCGGCACACGAAGGTAGTAATGGGTCAGCCCTATGCACCGGTCGCCTTTAACCTCCAGGAGTTACCCCAGGCAGTTATTTCTGTTAGAGGCTGAGTCGAAGCCAGAGCCATAGTGCGGCCGAAAGGATTAGTCAATGAAAAATCCCAATGAGCCCATCGGGAGTCCAACCCGCGATCTCTCGGATTGTTACGCAGTACTTCAACCAACTACGTAAATTGTCCAGCGGTACTTTTGTCTGTTAATATGATCCTATGTTTAGCTGATTAATAACACTTTAATAAATGTATTAAGGCAGGAATAATCCAGTCGCTGTCGTGACTGACTACGGGTTTCACGAACGGCGTTTATTTCCCGGCGATATCAGCAATAATTCTCAGCACTACGGCCGTCTGAAAGGGTGTGATATCCATCTGATCCCATATGCCACGGATAAGAAAGACTTCCAGTAAATATTTCTCGGTGCTTTCAGATAAATTGTAAGGCACTTCGCTGACGTACGCTTCTACCGGGCTTACACTTCTAAACTCTTCTCTGCTCTTTACCTTATTACTCGGTATTTTGTATCGTATGTGGTTTGCTATTTGTGCTTAAGTGAAAGGGGAACACAAACACTATTTCTGTTTATTGATTTTCATTATAAACAACTCTGTGTGTTCAACTGTCAAGCGCTCACCACTGCATTTCCTATCGGTCACACAGCCTTCAAGCTGACTGGTTTATAAGTCGGCTGGTGAAAGCTGCCATTCGTCATGTGTTGATCACTTTGCGGTCATGTAACGTCGGTAACGATCGAACTCATGAACCTGTAAGGTAGGTGGTTTTGGATCTGCAGGTACTGCAACCTGTAGCTTACCTATAGCGCAAGTATTAAACCTAGTCCTGCGGTTTTTTACTTGTTCAAGTGACACGTGACAACACGTGACTAATAATAAAGCTGTATCGCTTCTTCTTCCTTCCTCCGTATCCGTTATCGCGACATCTGTGTCACTTTTTTCACATTTTCGCTCGGCTACTGGATTTACTTCTCACATTTTGGTTGTGGAAAAGTAAATACATATATAGACAACTACTGTAGGTGGATGCTACCTTCACCAGTACTTTAAGAGGAATTTAGTTTGGAAATAGTTTCTATGCTTCCTTTCAAACGATCTTATCCGAATGATTCCTACATAATATCACGAATAATAATAATAATAATAATAATAATAATAAAGATTTACACATTTGCACTAGTCAGTATGCAAAGCCTTGGGCATTGAATTCACAGACAAATGGTACACACACATGCCCACGCCAGTGTTTGAAGGGAGATGTCACACTGTTGTGGAATCAAGAAGTACACACAGACAGAGAAGTTACAGGAAATAGACCAGCTATAATAATTAAAAACAAAAAAGAGGAAACATGCACACTGATAGATATGGCAATACCCGCAGACAGAAATGTTGTGCAAAAGGAAGCGGAAAGAAGTTAAAATACAAGAGTTTATGTATAGAGATACAACGAATGTGGAACCTGAAATGTACGATTGTACCAGTAAT
>Ga0123355_10011429_pt1 | contig 13683 bp, 11 predicted proteins | sample TergutEmb28metaG_3_FD_89872 | JGI IMG/M metagenome (GOLD analysis project Ga0123355, IMG submission 89872) | Embiratermes neotenicus P1 segment gut microbial communities from Petit-Saut dam, French Guiana - Emb289 P1 | ecosystem: Host-associated > Arthropoda: Insects > Digestive system > Gut ...
AATTGCACAAATAGAGCAGCTCATTGCCTGGGCGCAGGAGTCGCAGACTGGCACGCCGAACAATCTACACAACCGAATATTGACCATGACAGCCGATGATGACACCCCGTTCGAGGGTGTTTTTTTATCGCCATTGCGTGACCGTAATTGGCAATCTGTGCTGACTTCGAGCTTTGGCTACCGTGTGCATCCCATCTCCGGCGAGCGCAGATTCCACAATGGCATAGATTTCGGGCTGCCAACGGACACTGCGATTTACGCCGCAGCCGCAGGTCGGGTGCTCATTGTTGCCTACGATGCCCGCGGATTTGGTTGGTATGTTGTGGTTTGGCATGGTGGTGGTTACGCCACGCTGTATGCGCATAATTCGCGCATCACCGTGGTTGTGGGGCAGGAAATTTGCGCAAATACGGTGGTGGCGCGCAGCGGGAACACTGGGTCTAGCACCGGGCCACACTTGCATTTTGAGGTGATCCGCAATGGTCGCCCAACGAACCCCACCCGCTATCTACCTAGATAATTCACAGGAGGAAATTGATGAAACAAACCACCATTCAACTGCGCTATGACGCCGAGAAATATGACGCATTGCGTGTAGCACTCAAACTCAAGGGCACGACTTTGGAAGCCGAAATGCTGACCACGGTCGATGCGATGTTCGACAAAATTGTGCACAAGGCAGTGCGCGACTATCTGCTGCTTAAGTCCAGCGCAGAAAAATAGCCGCCTGTTCGCCACGTGCCGAGTTTGCAGCCCGCGGCGACTCGTTGCCACGCTGATGCGCTAAATCGCGGCGTGGGCGGTTTGTGGACGCGTGTGGCACTCGTGCAGCAAAACGCCGCGCTGGGGCGACAAGTTTGCGGGGGCTTGCGAAAGCTAGCAGGTTAAAGTCTGGGGGTTGTGCATGGCTCCCCGGACGGCTCACAGCGCCCGGCAATGCCGGTCGCACAAGGCTTTGCGGGGTTGGACGCGCAGGGGTTGCGATGCGCCGAGTTGTGAAAATCATGGGTTGCGGCTCCCGAAAAGCCCGATGATTCGCAGTATTCGCGGGGGTTGTCCCGCTGGAAAGGAAAAATGTTCAGCGAAAAAAGAAAATTTGCGCTTTGGGCGCAGGAGGAAACTTACGACCTCATTGAAGCGCACTACGCCGCCGACGGCTGCAAAAGCCGCTCAGAGTTCATCGAACGTGCCGTGCGGTTTTACGCCGGATATTTGCAGACCGACGGCAACGAATTTTTGCCCCGCGCACTGGTCAGCAGCATGCGCGGCATGCTTGACACACAGGAGGATCGCGTGTGTTCGTTGTTGTTCAAGCTCGCCGTTGAAATGGCGATGCTGATGCATGTCACCGCCGCGGCCAACGACGTTGCGCCCGACACGCTTGCACGATTGCGCGGGCGCTGTGTGCAGGAGGTGAAAGCCCTGCGCGGGAAAATTTCTTTCGACGATGCCGTGCAGTTTCAGCAGGATGATGCGAATGGCTAAGCTCATTTTTAAGTGCAGTTATATCAAGAGCAAGCGCAGCGGGAATTTTGTGCGCTACATCGCTACCCGTGATGGCGTTGAAAAATTTATCAGCTACGTGGATGGCAGACCGAAATCGCAGGGGCTGTTTTCGGATTCAGACGAACCGCCTGTGCTCAATCGTGTGATGAAAGAGCTTGCCGCACATGATGGTGTAATCTTCACGCCGATCATTTCACTGCGGCCGGAGGATGCCGCTCGCTTGGGTTATGATTCCCCCAAGGCTTGGCAGACCTTGTTGCGTGCGCATGCGCAGACTTTTGCGCAGCAGATGGGCGTGCCCTTGGAGGACTTGCGCTGGGTTGCGGCCTTTCACAATGAGCCAACGCATCCGCATTGTCATGCGGTGATGTACTCCACTGGCAGGCAGCCCTACCTAACCCGCCGCGGCATCGATAACATTCGTTCTGCACTTGCCAGGGATATTTTCAAGCAGGACTTGATGCATATCTACGAGCAGCAGACCACCCACCGCAATGACCTGCGCCACGCTGCCAAAGAGCTGGTGCGGCAACATGGCAATCCTATGATTGAAGATTTATTGCAACAGCTTGCTGAACAATTGCGTGAACACAGAGGCAAGAAAATGTATGCTTTTCTGTCGCCGACAGCCAAGGCCACAGTCAATCTCGTTGTCGACGAACTTGCTAAAGACCCGCACATTGCACAGCTCTACTCGCTTTGGTACGAGCAGCGTGAGGCGGTGCTTAGCACTTATGCTTCTGCCTTTCCCGAACGGGTGGCGCTTAGTGAAAATGATGCATTCAAGACAATCAAAAATGCTGTGATTGCAGAAGCGGCGAAGTTGTCATTTGAGCAACACAAACTATCAGCGCAGCAAAATGATGTCAGTGGTGTTGCTTTGGGTTCACTGCGGTTGCTGGGGCAGCTGGCAAATATCATCGAAAGTGATATTGACAACATGCCCGCGCAGGTGCAGGCCGACAGCAAGCTGCGGCTGGAAATTGCCAAGAAAAAGCAGGAGCAGGGGTTGAAGATGTGATCACTCGTCCAGCATAAGCTGGCCTGGGTTCTTTTTCAATAACTCCAGCTGTTCACGCTGCACTTGGCTGATGCTCTTTTCGGGCGTGGGTAAATTTTCGGGCATCGTGCCGCCCACACGCTCAATGGCGGCGCGGACTTCGATACCAACTTCGTGGTGAGCAAGATTAGCAGCATCTGCGCCCTGCACTTGTTCACGCTCTAGTTTGCTTTCGGCTTGGGTGATGCGGAACAGATTCGCTGCCAATTCTTCGCTGCCCATGAAGTCGAGGATTTTTTCTTTGGGCTTCAATTGTTTGCGCGCATGAATACCCGCAACATCTAAGCCGCCATAAAGCCCGCGATAGCCAGCGTTTTGAAAGGTTGCGTATTCCAAATCGGTAATCAGTCCGGCGCGGCAAGCGGCCTCGGCCAGCATCTGATTCCATTGCTTGACCTCACCGCGAATGACAAGGCGTTTGTTATCCTCGTCTAATTGATTAAACGTGTCCGCAACTTCTTGCCGCCGAGTCTGAATGGCGAAGTATGTTTGTCCCAGCGCAATGCGTTTTTTTCGGGGGTCACCGTTTTGCACGATGAGATAGCACGCGTAGCGCGTTAGTTCATAATCGGGCACAGCTTTGGTTGCACCTTTTGGCATTTGTATCATTTTGCTGACCTCAGCAAAATGATGCGCAACCTCAAATCCGCTGTTGCGGCAAGCAAGCATGGCTTTCTCAATCACGTTGGCAAAGTTGCGCCATTGCGTGTATTCCAGCACATTGGCCAAGTCACGAGCCGACCAAAATGCAGTGCCATCGGGCTTGGTTTGCTTGATTTGCTCAAAGGAAACATATTCCGAAGCATTTAAGTTACTCATGCTGCACCACCTAATAGTTTACTACCCCTATTTTACCACAACCCCAAGCCGCCTGTCAATCGAACAAGCAAAAATTTTTTCGAAAGGAATCTCCCCATGCCCTTCATCCCCTTCACGCGCGAGCAGATACAGCAGGCCAAGCACGCCGACCTCGCCAGCTTCCTTGAATCCCGTGGCGAAACGCTCAAGCGCAGCGGCTCTGAGCAAGTCTGGCTTGAGCGCCACATCACCATCCGCGGGCATCAATTTTATGACCACTATGAAAGTGTCGGCGGCACCGCCATTGATTTCATGCAGAAATATTTCGCTGCCAGCTTTCAAGAGGCTGTGCAAACTTTGCTTGGCCACGACGTTGTTGCCGAACCCATCGAACGTCAACTCCCCCGACAGGAATTTGCGCTCCCGCCGCGCAACAGCAACATGCGCCGGGTGTACGCCTACCTGCTCAAACAGCATTGCATCGACCATTTTTTCACCCACCATAAGCTCATCTACGAGGACGCGAAGTACCACAATGTTGTGTTTGTCGGTGTGGATGCAGATGGAACTGCTCGCCATGCGCACAAGCGGTCAACTGCCAGCCAAAAGAATTGGCGGGCGAATCAGGCGGGCAGTGATGGCAAATTTGCGTTTCATCACATTGGTACAAGCCCGAAAATCTTTGCCTTTGAATCGCCCATCGACATGCTGTCGTTCATTTCGATGCACCCAAACAATTGGCGACAGCACAGTTATGTTGCGCTGTGTGGCGTGAGCGATGAGGCTTCGATGCACCAGTTAAAAACACACGAACACCTGCGCGAAGTTGTGCTTTGCCTCGACAACGACGAAGCCGGGCACACTGCCATCGGCAGAATCTCGCAGGCATTGCAGGACTACGAAGTTTCGGTGCTCACGCCGCGCTTCAAAGATTTTAATGAGGACCTCAAGGCCTTGAGGCAAGTGGAGGAATTACATTGCGTGATTACACAATCCTAGTGCTGGTCGGTGGCGGGTTTCTGCTGCTGATGCTGGGCGCGCAGTGGCTGAACAATCGGGTGAATTTGAATGGCATCAAATCCCGAACCGTGGGCGATGGACAGCACGGAACAGCTCGTTTTGCCACGCCCGCAGAAATTAAGCAGACCTACCGCAGCATCCCATTCACGCCCGAGATGTGGCGTGATGGCAAAAATCTGCCCGACTGCTGCGGCATCATCGTTGGGCAGAAAACAGTTGGCAAAAAGACGGTCGCGCTGGTCGATGAGGGCGACGTACATGCGCTCATGATTGGTGCTGCGGGTTGCGGCAAGACGGCATATTTTTTGTACCCGAACATCGAATTTGCGTTGGCCAGCGGGATGTCGTTTTTGGTAAGCGATACGAAAGGCGATGTCTATCGCAACTACGGCCACATCGCGCAAACCCGCTATGGCTATGACGTTGCGGTGCTTGACCTGCGTAATCCAACCAAGAGTGATGGTTTCAATCTGCTGCATTTGGTGAATAAATACATGGACTTGTGGTGCAACATTCTGCGGATATTTCGCTCAAAGCCCGTGCTGAGAAGTATGCAAAAATCATCGCCAAGACCATTGTGTTTTCTGATGGCGGCACGCAAAATTATGGGCAAAATAGCTACTTTTACGATGCTGCTGAGGGTTTGCTCACCACGGCTATTTTGCTGGTCGCGGAGTTCGCTGAGCCCCAGCAGCGGCACATTGTATCGGTGTTCAAGCTGGTGCAGGATTTGCTGGAGCCATCGCAAACGCCCGGAAAATCCTGCTTTCAGCAGCTGATGCAACGGCTGCCCAGCGAACACAAGGCCAAGTGGTTTGCCGGGCCTGCACTCAACACCAGCGAGCAAGGCATGGCTTCGGTGTTGTCTACCGTGCTGTCAAGATTAAATGCCTTTTTGGACTCCGAGCTTGAGCAAGTTCTTTGTTTCGACACCGCCATTGATGCTGAACGATTTTGCAAGCGTAAATCTGCGTTGTTCATTGTCATGCCCGAGGAGGACGTGACGAAGTATTTCATGGTGAGCCTCATCATCCAGCAATTATATCGCGAAATTCTTGCTGTAGCTGACGAAAACAGAGGCAAGCTGGACAAGCGGGTCATGTTTTACCTCGACGAATTCGGCACCTTGCCGCCGATTCAATCTGCGGAGATGATGTTCAGCGCAGCGCGTTCGCGGCGGCTGAGCATTGTCGCGATTATTCAGTCGTACCAGCAGCTGGAGAAAAATTATGGCCGTGAAGGCGCTGCCATCATTTGCGACAACACGCAGCTGACCATCGCGGGCGGCTTTGCACCGGGCAGTGAATCGGCTGAGCGCATTTCCAAGGCCATGGGCAGCCGCACGGTGTTGAGCGGTTCGGTTAGCCGCGGCAAAGAAAATTGCACGCAGTCGCTGCAGATGATGGAACGGCCACTGATGTGCGGTGATGAGCTCAAATCCATGGGCAAGGGCAGTTTTATTGTGCTCAAAACTGGTGCGCATCCGTTTATCTCGAAACTCAAGTTGTTCTTCCAATGGGGCATCGTTTTTGATGAGAAAAACCCGTACACCTTGGCTGACCGAGGCGCGCGGGTCGTGGATTATGTGGATAAAACGCAGGTTGAGGCTGCGATTATGAGAAAATTCCCGGAGGTGGTTGTGTCGGAGCTGCAGCCCACACAAAAGCTTAATCCCAAGCAGACAAGCCGGCTAAAACGGGAGGTGAAAGCATAGCATATTTTACTCGCATTTACAATGATGAGCGATTACAAAAGCGCGCAAAGCTGGTGTATGTGTACTTGCATGACAGACAAAACAATGGCGTGGCTTGGCCGGGGCTCAACACCATCGCGCGGGATTTGTCGTTGTCGAGGAGTACGGTCAAGCGAGCGATTGCTGATTTGGAACTGACGGGATACCTGCGCAAAGAAGCCTGCTTCCGTGCAGACGACGGCAAGCAGACTTCGAATCGTTATGTTATTTTAAAATAACGCTACGCCAAAGGGGGTAGTCTAATTATTTGATGAGCTGCACCCCAGGTCATGATGACCCACTCTATGAATAACCCACTTTAAGAGTTATCTAACAGCAGAAGAGAAAGACATTCTTTAACCACGCCATAAAGCCCGCTGTCATTTCAGGATCATCGGCATGCTCTGCTAGCAACTTAATCGCATACAGTTTGTGCGGCTCATCTTCATGTTTCTGAGCCAGTTCTTGCAACGCATCCAGCTTGCTTGATAACTTCATCATGTAACATCACCTTCCATTTTTTGTTAGTAAATTCAGTATAGCACATCCCGCGTACTAATTCAAGAGTTTTTACAAAAAATGTTAGTTTTTTTGATGCATGCAGCGCAGGACATTACATCCTGCGCTGGTGGGGATTATTCTTGTTCTGCCAGTTCCTCTTGCTGGCGTGTGAAATACACACCTTCGCCCTGTGTGCCGCCGAGTGGTCGTAGTGCACCCCAGGTCGTCAGCACATCGTCGCCCTGCATGCGCAACGATAACAACACATCGCCCGCATGGAACATGTTGTGCGCATTGCCGGGCAGGTTGTTCATAAAGACGAGCATGATTTCTTCGCCATCGCCCTCAACCGTTGCCAGCAAGCGAATCGGGTGCTCGCCGTCCACCTGCACCGTGGCGTAGTAGCGCTCCTCCAGTGAGAATACCGTGATGATGTACTCCAACTCGCTCTCGTGGAAGGCAAAGCTGCCAAGTCAGGCGGTGGTGGTGGTGAGTTCGGGTGGGGCGGCGGGGGCGGTGCAGGAGAAGAGAACTAGCGAAAGAACCATCGCAAAGCATACCAAATATAACGCTTTTTTCATGAATAATCACCTTTCACCCCTCAAACACAAACATAATTTCACCCGTTAGCCGAAAATAAAACTCCATTAGTTCGATTGCGCGTGCTCGGGTTTCTCTCATCAATACATAACCTATTAATTGGCCATCACTACGACCTGCACCAATATCATAAGAACCTAATAATCTTACTCTAAAAAGTTCGCTATGCTCCATGTATTCAGCCCAGGTTTCCTGTGTCATTTTGAGTAACGCTGCATCCTCTTCATTTAGCACATCCAGCAGCTTGATGAAAACAGCGTCAACCTCTGCTCTCCAGTAATCTAAAAATCCATACACTCCAATTATCGGACCAGTTGGTAGTTGCTCATCATTATAAAACGCTTGATCAATTGAGTTGTTATGAAATGCTTGGTTAAAATCCCATATTTCAATATCACGTCCAAAATATTCACCTCCAAAAGGCGCAACGTGAGGCACAGTAATTTGTTCTGCTTGGGTGGCTATAACTGTCGGAGCTTCAGTGTGTGAAGTCTCATCAACCGGAGATATTTCAGAGCAACTTTGGAAAAAGATAACTGCTGCGGAAAGGGTTAAGAACATAATGAGTTTTTTCATGATTATTTTTACCTTTCAAAATAGTATTTTGGAGTTGAAATAATTATGCTACGTTTAAGGGATCGAAAGCCCCCCTAGGGCTTCCCGAGTAATCCCCGCGTCTAATTACTGCAACTGCTGATTCCCACCTTGTAATATTGCCGCCCGTTGAGGCATTATGTATCACCCGAGCTACCGCGTTATCGCTGTCCGAGGATGTTACCGACCCGAATAATATCTCGGCTCTGGCACTATTTCTACCAACTATAACTACATAAGATAATGCATCGAATTCCCATTGTGTTAAGCGCGTTCTTCCAATCCAACCCGCTACTTCCCATGTTCTTTCACTATGATCAATTACTTGTGTTCCTGGAGTGCGGACAGTTCCTGCTAAGTTATGTAGCAATGACACAGCGACGGGACCCCTAGTCCAATAATTAAGTGTTGTGGTATCAATCCCATAGGTATTTCTTAAATAATCCCGAAGTCTTTGACCCTCAGTAATTCTAGGATCAACATATAGTCCATAACCAACCGTTACTGTTGCGATATTTTCTCCTGGATTTCGATGATTTCTCACATAAGTGATTCTTCCGCTAGCATTTGTCCTGTAGAGAGTTAAATTAGCTGGATGCGTTGTATGTTGATCTGGGGCAGGCGAAGGTGCCTCCATTCTCGCAAGCAACGCAAAGCCCTGTGGGCTCATTCGCATGTGTTGTTGTGCATTCCAAAACAGAACACGTCCACCTGCTTGCACAAGATAGAAGTCCCCATAATACCCAAGCAAATGCACCAAACTTCCGTTTTCCAAAAAGAGACTCGCGTTTGTAGAATTATAGTTTTGTGGCAAGGGACCTAAGTGAGCATCTCTTGTATAAAGAATAAATTCATTAAACCCACCCGCAGTGATTGAATCCATCATTCTATTCTCTTTTTCTGCTGTAACAATAGCTACCGGCAGAGTTGAGCCAATCAATATTCCAGACGAATTACCGAACGTGTTACGCACAATCGCAGTAAGGTTTCGAACACTTACTCCGTCGCTTGCGGTTACTGTAATCTCTCGTCCAGTATAATCTGGTGTTTGATTGTTTCCGATATTAATTGAGCTTCCGTAAAACCACTCTACATTGTTTCCGCGAGTAGTAACCACTCTTAAATCAACACTCTCAAATACTTCATGAGTTGCGTTGTAGAAAAGATGCGCGTATCGGATATTGGTTCGATGTCTGCTGCGATCTATATCCAATGGCGCTACGTCAATTGATTGTAGTTGCTGTAGTGATGCATTTGCGCTTTCGGAACCCGTCAAGAAATATCCGTATCCTTCTACCTCAAAAAGATTCGATCCATTTCCAAGACTTCGAAGCCAATCCAACAACCCAACCTCTTCCCACTCGGTTAGAATATTACCCAAAAACGCCATAACATCGCTAAAGAACTGGAAAACATGTGGTAAGAGAGCAGCAACTAAGAGAATTGAAATAAGTACCACAACCGTTATTGTAAAAGCAGCTGGCGCAGCTTTTATCCAAATGATCACGCCCACAATAAATCCAACAATGATTTCTAGAGCCACCAAAAAGGGATGCTCATAATCCACATTCACTCCGTCCACCGCGCTTCGTCCATCGGGGTCAATCATCATGACAGGATTACCATTAGCATAGGCGAACATGTTGGCCGCGGTGATTGCACTGAGCCCATCTTCGCCTGCGATGAAGAAGGTGTCAGCATTGATGAACCTGCGCCATTGCGGGTTGTAGAAGCGAGTTTGGAGCCAGTACCATCCCATGCTGTCGCAGTAGAACTTGCCGCGGTAGCGAATGGGGTTGAGATGACCAATGCCAAGCACTTGCAGGGGGACGTAGCACTCAGGGCAGTCGCAATCGTTGGGGCAGCCGGGGTTGCATTGCGAACATAGTTCGCCGCTGTCGCCGCACAGGGCACAATCAGGACACACACAAGGCGCACCCGGGTCAACAGGACAATCACTCGGGTTGCAAGCAGCGCAATACGCACCGGAATCGTCGCACAGCGCGCAATCAGGGCACACACAAGGCGCGCCCGGGTCAATCGGGCAGCCACTTGGATTGCATCGCGCGCACAGTTCGCCGCTGTCGCCACACCATGAGCAGGACATATCCCACTCAAACACGCCGAACCAATCCTGCAAAAACTGTGCAAAGTTAGCATAGTAAATCTGTTCAATTAAGTCAATCAAGTCATCAGGCAAATCCCAGCCCAAAAAGGCATTATCAATTGCCCAATCTAAGTAATCCGCAAGATAGGTCGTGTTGTCGCCCGCAATCCATGTGGCAATTTGTGCAATGGCAGCTGCATCATCTAGCGCGGATTGACAACAACAAGTTAAGAACCAGTGCAGGTTTTCTGGGGTAATAATATTCGCAAAAGCGAGCTGCGCAATCACACTATCCAGTTCTGCCGATTCCGGCACACCGGCAGCCATGAGTGCTCGGTGCACCAACATGGGCCCACGGGCGTAGGCTTGGATTTGCGCATGTGCTTCTTCCGTCAGCAATTCAAACGCTAGCTCGAAAGTTGCAGCCAAGAACGGCGTGAAAAGTTGCAGGAACAGCGGCATGGAAATTCCAAGGCTTGCGAAGTCAAAATATTCCCAAAACAGCTGCACTAAGCCCGAGAAGACTTGCGCATAGTAAGCGAAAAACGGAAGGAATACGCCGGCGCTTTGCTCATTCAATTCAAGTTCGCTCAAGAAAACAGGAATGAAAATTTGCTCAATGAGAAGCTCTGCGGTCCAGCCCATGTCGAATAGCTCAAATAGTACGTCAAGAAAGCTTTCGCACACACCGTGAGCTTGGTAATAACGCAGCAACGCCGCGCGGTCTGCAAGCCCAAGTTCCTGCATGCGAGACACGATTACCTGCTTGTCGGCTTCTTCAACATAAAGTACTTCGGCTATCAACGTGCGCAAGAGAAGACGCTCAGCAAAGGCGAACAGTTCGCAGGTTGCCCTCGATACATTGAAACGGTTGAACCAATCTTGCAGCAGCTGCGCAAAGTTGGTATACAACACAGATATGACCGTACCAACCACTGTGTTCAGCCAATCTGCGTCGAAACAACAATACGCACAAACCTGAAGGCGCGATGCCAAGTAATCCGCAAGATGATTCGTGTTTTCGCCCCAGCGCCACGCCGCAATTTGTGCAGTGGCGGCCTCTCGCGTTAAGCCTAAATCCAAACAACAGCAAGTTAAACGGTTAACTGCAACTTCAGGGTTGTTCAGACCTAGCATGTTGAATAAAAACTGGTCAAGTTGCGCCGATTCCGGCTCACCAGCTGCCATCAACGCTTGGTGCACCAGCATCGGCGCACGAGCATAAGCTCGGATATCCACCTGCATTTCTTCGGTCAGCAACTCGAATGCCACCTCAAACATCGCAGTCAAGAATGGCAGGAATTCCATGAGAATTTCGGCATCAGGGTTCTCAATCCCAATATATGCGCCGAGCAATTCCACCAGTCCTGCAAACACTTGTGCATAGTAAGCGAAGAATGGTTCGAACACGCCGAGACCTAGGTCATCTAGGGTTGTTTCGCTCAAGAACAACGAAATAAAAATTTGCTCAACTAATAATTCAACACGCCAAATTTGATTTTCAATGAGCAAAAACACCATGTCAAGATAGCTTTCGCAAACGCCCTGTGCTGCGAAGGCGCGCAACACGGCCGCGCGGTCGCCAAGCCCAAGCGTTTGCATGGCAGGCACCAGCGCTTGCTTGCTCTCTTCATCAAGGCCAAGTTCGGCCAGCATCATGCGCAAGAAAGCACGCTCAGCAAAGACGAACAACTCGCATGGTTCATCTGCGGCAAGTGCAGCCACTGCCACGGGAGTGCGAGCAGCCGTTGTGTTCAGCATGGCTTCAACGCTCGCCGCTGGGGCAACAGATGCATGTTGCTGTGCAGGTGCACTTTGTTGCGTCGGCGCGGGCGCATTCACCGGCTGGCGACCCTCAAACACGGTGACATTGCCCCAAGCGTCGTATGTGTATTCCGCCACGATGTTGCCGTCAGCGTCCATAATCGCCACGACATCGCCCAACAGATTGAGCAGGTAGAAATATGGCGTGCCGTTGTGCGTGAAGCCCACCGGGCGGCCATCGGCATCCCAAGTGAAATCGAGGGTGTCAGTGCCGTCGCACTGGCGGATGAGCTGCTGCCCCATGTAGTAGAAGCGCGTGGTCACAGGCTCAGGGCCGTCATAACTGGTGCGGCTGACGCGGCGACCGGCGGCATCATAGCCAAAGCGATGCAGCAGCTCACCGTTGTAGTAAACGCGCGTGAGCAAGCGTCCGCGCTCCCAGGTGAAGGAGTAGTTGCCGTAGGTCAGCGGGTTGCCTATGCGGTCATAAGTAATCGTGCGGCCGTCGAAAGCCGTGAGCTGGTCGGGCCAGTTGGGATTGCCAAAGCTTAGGGTATGCTCCACCACGCCGCCACGGCGAATCTCGGTGATGTTGCCGCCTGCATCAAACTCGTACTCCCATAGTATACCATCAATCGTCTCGCTCGTCAAGCGGTTGAGGCCATCGAAGGTGAATTCTGTCACGCGGTTGTTATGGTCTGTGATGCGTGTGATGTTGCCCGCAGCATCGTATTTATAGGTCCACTCATGCAGCAGCATCCCGCCGAACAATTCGTTGCGGAAGGTTTCAACGAGATTTCTCGTAGCTCCTGTTTCTTCATCTTGTTGGAAGATAAGTGAGGTGCTCACCGCTGCGTTGGGCATCATCAAGCTGCGCTGGATGGGGCGATTGAGACCGTCGTAGGTATAGCTCAGCGAAGCCCCCAGCGCGAAGAAACTCGCGTCCATTGGCTGGCCTTGCATGTTGGTGAGGAAGAGCGAATCGTGGATAACCTCGCCGTTAAGTTCCGTGCGCAGCAGCGTTGGCGCGCCGTTGGCATCGTAGGTGATGTGTGTGGTTAGTCCGTCTGTGCCGCTCACGCGCACCAGCCGCCCGGCAAAGTCGTAGTCGAAGCGTTGGGTTACGTCTTCATCGCCGGTGTGGTCAATGAGCTGCGACAATCTGTCGTTTTCATTGTAGTAATATGTGACTGCACGCACGCCGTTCCAGTATTCTGCAACCAGGCGGCCGCGGTTGTCGAACACAGGTTCAAAGCGGTCGCCGTTGGCGAACAATTGCTGAACTAGCTGGTCGTTTTGGTCGTTGTAGGTGTTCGTCACCAGTGCAACATTGCCCACCATGGCGTGAGTAGTGCGGCCGCGGCTGTCATAGCGATAACTATACGTCCCACCACGATGACTGCGCGTGATAGTGGCAAGTTGGTCTTGCACATCAAAGCTGGTGGTGACGACTTGACCGGGACGTCCTGTGCCCGAAACACTTAGCAACTGGTCGGTGGTTGGGCAGTAGGTGTAAGTGATGGTGTTGCCGTTGGGGTCAGTTGCACTGAGCAGCAGGCCGCGTGAAACTACCTCACGCCCACCAATGAGAACGGTGTCCCATGCAAAATAGCTTGTGTTGTCGTTGAAATCCGTGTGTTCGAGCAAGAAATTGCCGCAGGGGGTGTAGACCATGCTTTCAGTCAGCGATAAATCGCCATTGCGAATTGTGCGGCTGGTCACATTGCCAAAACGGTCATAGATAAAGCTGGTCACCATGCCAGTCTTTTCGTCAGTTACATATTCTACATCGCCATTCGAAGTATGCGCGAAGGTCATTTGGCTTGTTATATTGCCACCGTGTGTTTGCGTGATGGATTGAACTTGATGGCGACCTGCATTATTGCTGGATTGCGCCGAAAAGCCCTGCGCCTGATTGTCGTCGCCATAGTCAACATACATTGTTGTCCCATCACTCGAACGAATCCTTTCGGGCTGGCCGTCTTCGTTGAACTCAATGTG
>Ga0123355_10011430_pt1 | contig 13682 bp, 9 predicted proteins | sample TergutEmb28metaG_3_FD_89872 | JGI IMG/M metagenome (GOLD analysis project Ga0123355, IMG submission 89872) | Embiratermes neotenicus P1 segment gut microbial communities from Petit-Saut dam, French Guiana - Emb289 P1 | ecosystem: Host-associated > Arthropoda: Insects > Digestive system > Gut ...
AAATATGTACACAACGTTTTTACTATTCTTCTTCCAAATTTTCAAAGTTTATTCAAGGCAAGTCTCCTCTTCTTCAGTAGCTGGCCTCTGTCTCTTTGCTAAATGAGAAGTCAAAAATCTGTCCAAAGTTTATTAAACTTCTCTTAAGCTCCTGGAATGGCCCGACAGTTCATGTTTGCTGCTTTATGTAAGCGCGCGCATCCACTAAAACATTCGTTAACCGATTTCACATTCGTTAGCCGAGTCCGAAAAACAGTGAAAAAAAACTTCGTTCGCCGAAAAATTCGTTAGCAGGGTCACTCGTTAGCCGAGGTATCACTGTATGTATATATATATATATATATATATATATAACACCTATACAAATTATTGGAGACAATGGATGATGGCCTGCATATATTATTACGTGGTGCATTCAAGTTCTAAGGTCTCCTAATTTATTTTAAAACAATTACTCATCCTAGGAAGCTGAAAATGCTGTCGTTTCTCAACGTAATCACCTTGAAGACGTATACATTTTTCACAACGCTGACGCCACGATTGCATGGCCGCAGCAAATGCTTCTTTAGGGGTTCGTTGTGACCACTGGCTAGTGCATGGGCGAGGCTCCTTCCGTTTTATTTTCACACGACGTTCGGCCTTCTTTGAACTGTCGTACCCACGAACGCAAATATTTCACGTCCATAACGCCACCATTGCATGTCTCACTCAATTGTTGATGAATTCCGATGGGTTTCATGCCACGGAAATGGAGGAATCGGATAATCACGCGTTCTTCGAACGTAAACGTCGCCATTTGAAGTATCTAAAACACTACTGTCACTCGACGTCACAAGCATTCAACGGGTAGGACAGTGTTGCCATTTGGCATCACCCAACCTAAAGAACAGCCACACCATCTTCAAGAACTTTCACGTTTCTACCTGCTTCCATTCCCGAGAAAAAAAATTAGGAGACCTTAGAACTTGAATGAACCACGTACATTACACCTCACATCGCTTCAAAATTGTAACGTCTTGGCGATCAAAAAAATTAATTTATCGTTTACTCTTAATGTCGGACAGAGTTAGAAAACTAGGAGAGATAATATACAAAACGTATTAAGTATGTGAGTGATTAAGATAAGAAGGAAATGACGTCCCGTTGAATTTCAGAAGGCCTTCTCAGTGGGTGTTCCTAAATTAGCAAACACAATGCTACACCACTGACAACTTCGTCTTCATTAACACCTTTAACCCTTAACCCGCTAACGTGGAAAATATGGTGAGCTCTTAAAAATGCCAGCAAATGGCAGATGGGATTTAACTCGGCGTTTTAAGGGTTAATTGAAAGTATAAAATTTTGATCCTCAATTTTAAATAGCTGGCATTCGTACAACTAATGACAGCATACGAGACTTTTCGAAAGCCAACGTCTCTGCAGTCACCACCACCATTACTAGGATCCAGAAGAGGTTAATGTCTCGGATTTCTTCTTACACAGCTGCCTGCTTTTGACTAGCCAGTTTCTTGTGACGAATGTAGAGATCGGATTGGTATGTGGCGCCTTACAGCTTGGTAAATATTCACTGACGTTTCGGGGGGAACCTAGTGCTTCCACATTCAGGACAGAAAACCTGCAATATGGATGTAGATTCCTTCGACTCGATAAATATGTACCAGATACTCGTTAGCATTCGTTAGGAATACGCTTTTTCTTTTTTATTTTTGTCATCAGATCAACGCGTACCTACAGGAGCTAGCCGTGAATTACCCTCAGCTGGTTACTCTGGAACCAATCGGACAAAGTTACCAAGGCAGGGATATGGTAGTCATTAAGATATCATCGGGCGGCAGTGGAACCAGGCCTGTGGTACTTGTCGATGGCGGCATCCATGCCAGGGAGTGGGTTGCCCCTGCTATGGCCCTGTATATTATCTACCAGCTCGTAGAGAACAACGCGGCGAACAGTGCCCTTACGAGTGCTGTGGACTGGTATATCCTGCCCGTGCTTAACCCAGACGGATATGAATATTCACAAACGACCGTAAGCGAAATTTACAGCCATCCTCTTCACACTAATGACAGTTAATGCATCTTCTATTTATTAATTTACATGGATTAATGAATAAAATACCATTTAGATGAAGCAGTTTTACACCTAATCTAAATTCAGTAAGTGTTTAATAACGTGCACGTTCAACGGATTGTTTGTTTGATTTTTGGCACGACAGCCCCCCAGTGGGCAATAGCTTCCTCATTAACGAGGTTTCTAGATCACACAACGACGCACAATATTCCGTAAGACTCCTCTGGACGAGTGATCAGCTCGTCGCAGAGACCTCCACCTGACAACACACAACACTCACAACAAACAAACATCCATGCCCCCGGTGGGATTCGAAACCACAATCTCAGCAGACGAGCGGCCGCAGACCTACGTCTTGGAGACCGCGCGGCCGCTGGGAAAGGCTGGATCAACAACACGAGCGCCAATTATAAAGCCAGAACAAAAACACACATGCGACACAAAACCATCACAAACACACGCAAACGGAACAATAAACAAATACAGAATCAATATGAAAACAACATTATAAACGAAGTACTGTTACAAAGAAAACGTAAAAGTTTCAAAGAAAGCAATAGGCCTAAGTCGATTACAGAATGACACCGATTAGCACTGTATCTGTTGCAATGAAGTAAATGCCCAATTCTGGCAAAAGAACAGTACATAAAATGACATGATAGAGTGTGTGCACAACTACACTTCAACATATGCAAGGAAACAGGGGTACAGTTAGACAAAAAACACTGGTATGAACATTTGCCAGAATCAGTAGAAACAAGTCAAGGAGGTAAGGTATTGTGGAACCAACAAATACAACCTGACAGAACTATCCCTAACAACAAACCAGACATTATAATCCGTGATAATGAAAACGGAACATGTATGTTAATAGACGTTGCAATCTCAGGAGACAGAAATGTGATTTAAAAGGAAGCTGAAAAGATTCTAAAATACGAGGATAAAGATCTTACAATAGAAATACAGCGCATGTGGAACGTAAAAATAAAGATGATACCAGTAATAATAGGGGCGACATTCGGAAAATACGTGAGCAACTTACCAGGAAAACATGAAGTCAAGGAACTCCAGAAAACAGCCATATTGGGCACTGCACACATAATTCGCAAAATACTAATGTAAAAGTACAATAGATTCAACACTGAACATAACGACATAAGTACCATGAATAGTAACAACAGAATAGCTGCAACACTGTATTCCCTAGGGACACAGTTTGTCTCAGGAATATAAGTATAAATACCGTGCATAAAGGAGATGATGATGATGATTTGAATTTACAGGACAGAATGTGGAGGAAGTCAAGGTCCCCCCCGCCTAGCGGAACATGCTATGGTGTCGATCAAAACAGGAACTGGGATTTCCACTGGATGGGTGAGTTTTGTTTGGACATTGGTTTCGGCGCAACTTCTGAGAAATTACAGTTATGAAAAGACGGACCGAGTGCCTGATTTGATAGAACTCATGAATAATAGAACAGCTACCGACTCAGAAAACCCCTTGCCAATTTGTCAGTCCACTTATCGCTAGACGACACGCAGTTTCCGCCACTGGTAGCAACAACCAATAGGCCCTAAATTATAACAACTATTATTAAGTACATCGAATTACTAAACTTAAACGGGCGGTGCTCTGGAAGTTTTAAAACCTAGTGGCAGACATGAATACCATCTGATGAGGGAGTAAGACAATTTGCACTTTGCCTACGAATGTTTGATATTATTATCACAATACATAAGGATTACGTCAATAGACATCAATAGACTGGTCTTTAAAACAGACACATGACTGTGTTCTCTGTGAGGTAGGAAATGAATTCTTACAACTAATTTATATAAATGCCAGTCTTTAAAGGGGTAAATTGGTGTATAAAAAATAAACTTAGCTAAAGGGTTTCTTTAACCTTTTGGCGCCGGAATTATTTTTTTTAATTTTAGCACACACTGTATAAAATGTGAATAAAACAGGAACCAAATAAGTTAGAATTATAAAATAAACTGCATTTTGAAGAAAAAAAAACAGAGAGTATATACCGTGTTTAAAATATTCAGTACCTATATTTCTTGAATAAATATATATTATGAAATGTTTAGAGGTTAGCGGTGCGGTGCGACCAATATAGTGGTCGTTAGGCGTCAAAGGGTTTCTTAATATGGGCGTTGTTTATTGGATTTAGAGAATGGAGCGAGCCAGAATCCTTGTGATGAAACTTACGCCGGTACACAACCGTTCTCCGAGGTGGAAAACCGAAATCTCCGCGATTTCGCAGTCAAGTACCAAAACAGAATTAAACTCTACCTCACCTTCCACACTTACGGCGAAGTGAGTATTTGTACTGCAGCTATACTGAGTGATTCAAAAGTTAAACATGTGTGCCTTACTTATACTGGTTGGTGCAAAAGTTAAGTGTGTGTGTGTGTGCGTGCGTGTGCGCGCGCCTCAGTTGCACAGAATGGTGCAAAAGTTCAGTGTGTGTGCATATACAGTGTGGTGTAAATCACTTGACACTGGATGGTTAACATGTTGCATGTATTGACGAGTAGCCTTTTCCCCCACTCTGAGTATATTCAAATTCCTATTCATGTAACTTTGTAGGAGTTTGTTTACGCAGCCTAAGTCCAAAAAGATGATGTTCCCAATAGACTGAAAAACTCCACACACACACACACACACACATGCATGCAGCGTGCAGGAGAGTGGATATTACATGATCCTTCTTTGTATTCATAAGGTCTTGGATTCAAATCGTACTGTACATAGATTAGCATAAACATGTAATTTTTTTATTTTCCTTAGTTCCACTATGGAACTGCCAAGACAGTACTTGAAAATTGACTGTGACCACTTCTGCCTATACCCCTTCCAATTCAAATTCATCATTCAACAATCATCAAGTCATTCGACACTATGTAGCCCCAAATACTGAGAGTGTCATTAAATTAAACCGCAGACAAATGAATACTTATATTAGGTTGTATGTATATTGGACCGCACATCATTTTGATTGTTGAAGAATAAGAGACCAACTTGATGTCACTAGTTATTAAGTTTTATTTCACGTCTTCTATGCTCTACATGTTTCAGACATTAATACATCCATCACCAGGAGCCTGCGTCTTTTCTATTGTATCACCACATTGGTTGTGTGTTCTTGTTTCGATGTGTGTTGCAGTTTCGGTGTGGCTGGTTGGGGTGGTATCTGTGTGGCAGGCTTCAGCCTGCAACACGGATAACACTGCAACCAGCCACACCGAAACTCCAACACACAACCAATGTGGTGATACAACAGAAAAGTCACAAGCTCCTGATGATGGATGTATTAATGTCCGAAACATGTAGAGCGTAGAAGAAGTGAAATAAAACTTAATAACTGGTGACATCAAGTTGGTCTCTTATTCTGCAACTTACACTAGGTTTTATAATCCTACGTATCAACAATAGCATTTTACCACGCAAATATATTCTGTTTCCCTACTTGTTGTGTCTCTTAGTATGGATGAAGGAAGCAATTGCCTATTAAGCATTCAATGGAATGTGAATCCGCCTCTAGAGTAAAATATCATAGTGCAGGAATACAATTTCACACATTCACGTTCTTATAAACCTACAAGAAACCAGATAATCAAAAAGTATTTAAAATTTCTTGTTCACAATGATATACTGCAAATTCAGAAAACAGGATAATCTTGAGACATTTCATAACAAATCTCATGCTGAGATATAGCACTGGATTTGCCTACAATATATTTAGTCATTTATGCAAAACTTCTCTAACTGCTTGTGGAAGGTACTCGACACAGGTTTTTCTTGGTTTCCTTGTGCATAAAAGCAAATGCTGATATGGTTCCCAAAATTCCAAGTAGCCACTACATGCTTCTCATGTAGCCCTCCCGACTTAAATTTAGTAGTAACCAATTTGATGTTTTGTTTACATGTAAAATAACCACTGCCAACGGGTAACAACCCAATTGTAGTAAATAAATATTATTATATTATTATATATGACAAGAAGCTGGTTAAGCTAATGTCATGCTGACTGCATTTTATGGCTTCATTATAAGACATACTTTTTCACATTTTTTTCAGTACCTGCTGTACCCATGGGGATATACGTCAGCCCTTCCATCAGATTGGAGAACACTGGTAGGTGCATAGATTTAATGGTACATAAAAGAGATGCTGTGGTACATGTAATGCAATTCTTTGACCTGAACATGTTGTATAAAAGAAAACAATTATTGTACTTCGGTTATAAAAAGTAAAACATAAATAGGTACGAACATAACATAAACATTTGTAAGTTTTGCATTATTGCGCGAAACAATCCTCAAGTTCGTATTTCGCACAATATGAAATTAGTAACACTATGCTCTTCACTTTTTAATGAGAATTAACATACAGTAAAGCATGCAGATGTTCAGTGTCGATTTACTACCAGCCCTTGTTTCATACTCCAGGTGCGTTCCTAAAACACGTGGGCGTAAATAACAAAGGTGGAAAATCTGAACTAATATGCCTGTCTGAAATAAGGGGTTAGATTAATGGAATGGAGCCAGCCAAAGGGTGTGTAAACCGAAAATGACAGAGTGCAAATTGGCAAGGGGCCTTAAAGGAGAGGCATAGAGCAAGGGCTGCATGTAAAGTTAAAGCAGTCCCATTACAAGCCTGGACAGGCCCTGAGGGTTCCAGGAGGTTGAGGCTCCCAGATTTCTACACATTCGGCACACGAAGTTGGCAAGGTTGTCAGCCCTACGCACTGACCGCCTTTACCCCTCACTAAATATTCCTGGTACTCATTTCTGTTAGAGGCTGAGTCAACAAGGGCTGCATGTACCCTGTATTAAGTTACAGACCCTGATATTGCAGCTCTGAAAAGCTGTCTTATCATAATGGGAAAACGATTATCTGCAACAAATACTGTACACTTACTAACATTTTCTGAACGTTTCCCTATGGCGTGTCTTACGTCATCAGTTTCTGAGCTTCTCATAATGTGGGTACACAGCAGATTCTCACTGATCTTGACAGAGGACAGTTTTGCTAATGTTTGTCGATAAATGCCAATTTACGTTAAAAACAGATGGCAATAATGAGCACTTTACGTGAGGGCCACACGCATTCGTGGTTGTTTTTCGACCAAAACTGGCTAAGTACTTACAGGCCGAGAAAACTTCTATAACAAAATTTACAAGTAAGGTGAAATATACACTTTATGTACTGTACATCTCCCTCTCCCCTGTAAATACTGCAATTTTAGAGGTTACTGAGCCGAATTCAGTGAAGACACCAAAATGTTTAGGCTATAAATAACTTTGTTTCCTTCTTAATATTATGCATATTCTGTTTATCATTCATACAAATGCATTTCCTTGGACTTATAGCAATTAATTCTTCTCCTTCATTTTGAACACAGCAAGCTTTGGCTGAGGCAGCAGATGCAGCTCAGGTAGCTGCAGGCGGAAACCCATTCGCCATAGGAACATCAACCAACGTTCTGTGTAAGTAGACCACACATAATTTACTGTATTTATTATGCACGCATGTGCCAATGCAAGATTTTGAGTTTTCACTTCTGTTGTTGTAGTAATGGCTGTCACCTTTCGGGCCTTGATGTTGTATAATGGGTTTTGTTTCTTTGGGAAAGCACACCACCATCACTTGTATAGACCCCCAGTGATGAACGTCATTCAAAGTGTATTGACAACAGACCAGGCTTCACATTCTTTTTCACAGACTGTTTATTCCTTTGAAATTAATAATCAGACTCTAATGAATGGGAAATTCGTAACGCAGTGTCATACTTCAGGACATAACAGTCTTAGTTGCACAACGAATTCCTGGCAAATTTTCTGTGAAGTCCTGAAGTTCATTACCTTGTTCACAAGAGCCACTACTGGGTCGTATGATTCCAGCACACACACACACACACACACATATATATATATATATATATATAAATAGTCATAGTATATCTTCCTATGATCCCTTTTAATATTATTCTTCCATCTATTCCTACACTTCCAATGTGATTTCTATGCCTACATGTAAGAGGTTCAAATTGTGTCCAAACCTCCTCCCTCTATATACCCTGACTATCCATATCGAAAACATTATTTAGTAATAATGCAAGCTACAGCCCATTGTTCAGCATGTTCATAAAACTGCGAGAGCTACTATTAGCTACGTCACATCAGTCTGTCCACATGGAGCAACTCGGCTCCCACTAGACAGATTCTCATTAAATTTGGTATCTGAGTATTTTTCAAAAAGTCTGTGACGAAAATCCAAGTTTCATTAAAATCTCACAAGAATAGCGGGTACTTCTTTCTGAAAATTGTGCCATTTACGAGATAATGCGAGAAAGTATGGTGCAGCCAGACAGGCCACAGATGACAACACAATATGGCGCATGCACTTTGCATGCTGGATAACTAGGGCTACAGACACACACTCAGAATATGTAATACTTCTTTATTTTCTGCCGCAACAATGGTTATGCAAACGCATCTCACTGTAACGTTTATATGTGCACAGCCTGTATTATTATTATTATTATTATTATACTGATTTTAACATAACTGCGACATTTGTCAGAGATAAAAACCTACAACAGACCTGTTCTAAGGAAAACGTCCTACAGTTTACTTCATGACAGTAAATAATAATAATAATAATAATAATAATAATAATAATAATAATAGCAGCAACCACACATATAAGCAGAATGTGATTGTGGGCCCCTAAGAGTGGGGGATGGATGGAACTTGTTCAGGGCAATGTGGTGGGGGTGAAATTTTGGTGATGATACAAGAGACTTAGTGAGATAGTTAAAGTTGGGTTCTCAGTTTGTTACTTCCTTCGTAGCTGGCTATGAGCAGTCACTAATTAATAAAATTGTAGATAGTTACTCATTTACTCTCTTTTATTTTTTATTTACCTACACTTTTAGTAGTCTGTGGGGATCGCGGTAGCACAGTGGTTAAGGTGTTGTACTACAAATCGGAAGGTCGCTGGTTCAATCCCAGGTTGTGTCAGTGGATTTTTCATCGACATAAAATTCTTCTGATCGCACTATGGCCCTGGGGTCGACTCAGCCTCTTAACATAAATGAGTACCAGGAGTATTTCCTGGGGGGTAAAGGCGGCCAGTGCGTAAGGCTGACAACCTACCACCATCCTGTGCCGTTGTCACGGAATCTGGGAACCTTAACTTCCTAAGAACCGTCTGGGCCTGTTCAGGCCTGTAATGGGACTGCTTTACCATTATCTTTTTTTAGTAGTCTATACACAGAATTACACATTTCAATGTCAGAATGACTGCAAGACAGAAAGAAGTAATTGTGGCAAAATTTATGGTAATATCCTGGTATTTGTTTGTATGGCAGACATTTGAACCCATGTTTCTTGACTCAGGATCAGCAGTGTAAATAATTCCGAAGCTACATATCTGGTGCTAGTATATTTCCAGCTATTCAGTTATTACTATCTTTATGCAAGTTGTAACATGGGTGATAACACTGTTACCAACAGATGCTGCCGCTGGTGGAAGTGATGACTACATGAAAGGAGTTTTGGGTATCGAACTGTCGTACACTGCAGAGCTGACCGACACAATATACGGGTTCCAGCTGCCCGCTTCACAACTTCTGCCATACTTGAGGGAGTTCTTCGAAGCCGTGCGCGTTTTTGGCACATATGTGAAGGATAACTTCACAGCTAAAGCATAAAGAAATGCATTTGTAGATTACAGAACATGTGTATGAAATATTTCATAATGTCATTATGATTTCTTTAACTCAGAGTTTTTAGCCTTTTCAAAAATTAATTTTCTGGAAGAAGATAGTAAGTAAGACATAAAATTGTTGTGAAAAACAAATGTTTACAACAAATAAAGAATTTTAAATACCTCAGTTTTGAGATATCCTACGAAAATTGAAAAAATATTAAACAACAACTAGCAATATTTGCTCAAATTCTGGGAACTATAAACACTTTTAAAGCAAATTTGGTCCAGAAATTTTCAAGAATAAAAGTATACAATGCACTGCATCTCCCCCTTCTTTTATATGGAAGCAAAATTTGGACCCTTAGAAAAAAGGATAAAAAAATTATTGGCATCAGTTGAGATGAAAATTTTCAAAAGAACAGCAAGGTACATCTTTCTTGACCATAAAGGAATGAAGAAATTTTGGAAGTGTGAAAGTAGAACCAATTGACTAGAAACTAAGAAGATACAACAAATCAAATTGGATGCGACATGTGACAAGAATGAACCACAACAGAATGCCAAAAATAATGCTCAATTATAGGCCAAATGGACAAAGACGTCTTGGAATAACCTTGAAGAGACTATTAGATGAGGCAAAAACACAGGGCCATCAAGGCCTAACTCATGATGGGTGACGATGATGATGATGATGATGATGATGAATGTTCTGGATAGCACAACTTGTGAACCCAACATTCAGTACAAAACATAACATCAGTGTTACAGGACAGATTTGGGAGTTGTCAAGCCATTTAACTTCTCCTCTTGTGGCTCCCCTGTTTAGAGAGTGGCATTAATATTTTACATACGTTTAATCTTTAATCAGATTGGCTCCAGAGCACATCACTTGACTGTCTGTGACAGCTAAAATACTTTCAGTAGCTCGTAAAATTGTCATCAGGTAGCAGCACCATAATGTGAATGTTTCAAAACAGTAAGTAATTCACAAAATTTTCCTGAAGTCTCCTACAGGTAAGTCCAAAACGATTAATATCTATTCATACTTCATTAACATGCCAGCAGAGTGCAGTAATATCTGAAACAAATGTAGCACATTCAATAGCTTCTGCAACAATCATCAGAATGCAGGACCAAACTGTGGTAACTATACGATAAAACCAAGAATCAAAGCTCCTGCTTCAGAAATCACATGCCTGTACCTCCTCATACATCCTACTACCCAGATACAAAATGCCATTTTGCGAGTTCTTGGCAAGCTACCGCAACAACATAAGCTACAATGAATCCGCACGGATTACCGGCAAACCATGACATTCATGTGTACCGCAAGTATGATAGGAGAATTTTTACTTACTTCTGTAACACATGAACAAGCACTACCACCACACCAATATACCAGTACAACTTGACACAAAAAAAATAAAATAATCAAATTACGCATTACTCATCAAGACTTATGGGTCATCCATAAATGATGTAAGGCTACAAGCGGGGGGGGGTATGACTTCTGCGGCAACATTTAACCAAGATTGGGGGGGGGGGTTTGAAATACTGTGATGCACTAACAGCATAACTCTGTGCACAGCTGGCTAGTCTCCTCATACTCCAGTGAGACAATTCGCTGGCTGTTGATGAAGGGGTAGAAGGCAGCCTGTCGTAACTGTTTCCGGTAGACCTAGAATGTGCACATTGTTCTTTATGTCTTGCATCAGTAAACTAGTACAGACTAGTAACTGTTTCGGCCTTTTTGAGAAGCTAGTACTTCCTTAGGTGATCAAAAATTCTCGCATTTTATGGAACCCACAAGCTCCTCTTACGTGTCCCTAACCTAAGCCACATTAACCCACTCCCCACTCTCTCATTTTGTATCTTTATAATGTCTATTTTAATAATATCCTGCCACGTGTTCATTGGGCCACCCTACAAGTTTGCCTGCAGAAACCCTATATGAATGAAGTTCAAACAGCTACCAGTTTGGAATAACTTAAAGTGCAGACTTAAAAAAAAAAAAAATGGTTTGTTGTCAAGAGTAAGGCACATTGCTAAAAATTTTAATAAAGTTTAGCCAAGTCATTTAGTGTTAGAAGACACTGTACACTGCATGCACTTATTTTACTCTTTAAAAATCAGTCTATATATTTTATGGCATGTCACACCACATCACACCACCTCACCCTCCCAACCTCCCGAACTCTCCATTCCAATTAAATAAGAAAGTACAGAGAGATGCTGCAGTTAGGAAAACAATGATTTAACAATGTATTAACTACATAAAAATATTAGATATTTTTGTGCTCTGCTGCAACATCAATAATCAGCTACCAATCTATGCTGCATAACACCCCAGAAGAGCAAAGAAATTATGTACACCGTGCCCCAAAAGCCTGACATCATGAATATGTAAGATATTGTACACAAGTAACAATTAACATCAAAGTGCAGGCATTTTCATGCAGTCTACAGCTGCGCCATGTTGCGCGTACGTGACGATTCGCGAATGTAACTCTACTTCCGTATGTTATGTCATTGTAGTATGTAACACATTAGACTTACATTTCCGTTGGTGAAATATTTTTGGTGTGTAATTTGTAATGAAAGAAAAAAGACGGTTAAAAATGTGTTATAGCTTTTACCCTTAGCGGCTTCGATGGTCTAGGGGTAGCGTGCTGCCTTTAAGTACCCAAGTTCGTGGGTTCAAAACCGGCCGAAGCCATCAGGAATTTTCAGGGCGAAAAAATCCTCAACACGCCTTCCTTCGGAAGGAAAGTAAAGCCATGGGTCCCACGTCGCAGATTTGCGGAATGTAAAAGATCCCTGAACTGACGTGGAAGTCACAATTTCAGGCAAAATTACCGGTTAATTCTGGTCCACACAGTTCCACCTTTCGCTACTAGGATCTCTCGCGTTGTTGTGGACGTGGAGGTACAAGGCGGCGAATGTGGGAACGTCCAAACAGGCTGGGGGAATAGGGTGAGTACAATAAGCCTACTAGGCTGCATTACATCCGTGGCATTAGCTATGGCCCTACTGACGAAGAAGAAGCTTGTACCCTTCTAGGACACGTGTGAACTACTGTAACGTGACAGAGGAAGTAACTGGTCCACCTCAGCCAGTAATATTAAATGGTGTTCCATGACTATGGTACGGTGAACTGAATTAATGCACTCTACATTTCCATGTTTTGTATTATTAAATCACATTTTTACACAAAACTGACAATTTTCTTAAGAGACTTACTAATCAAACAGCAAAATATCAAATAAGTTTGACATACCAGTAACAAATCAACTGTTCCTCATACATAACTTATACAGCTTACACTTGGTTTCTGTATGTCAATATGCAGTACTGTGCATCTACCCAGAATGTACCACTGTACCACACGTCACTGCATACACTCACATCTCAGGTTTTAACAGCCCTCTCAGAATGCAAATAACATACTTCACTCATTCTTATTTTGTGATGCTGTACATAGCTCAAACTACACGGTGTCAGAACAAGGTGATTAGTGAACAGAACAAGGAAAGATGTGGAAAGAAACAGGAAGGGTTTGGTTTCAGGTACTATGCTGGCACTTGCCAGGGGGGAAAATCTCGGTCATGATAAGCAGTGTGAATCCAGGACTTCCAAATATGAGGCAGAAATGATATACAGAGTGTAACAGGAGGAACGGACCAGACTTCGGGAGAGTGTTCCTTATGTTAAACTATACCGAAAAACCCCAGAACACCTATATCCAAAGTAGAACGGTTTGGGAGATTATGGCCAGTGAAGTTTGAAACTTTGACAGCTGTTACACACTTACTGATTACCAAATTCTTATTGAAACTGGCAGGAATATGTGGTTTCTGTAATGTTAATATCTGTACTTTTCATCAAAGTAA
>Ga0123355_10011431_pt1 | contig 13681 bp, 15 predicted proteins | sample TergutEmb28metaG_3_FD_89872 | JGI IMG/M metagenome (GOLD analysis project Ga0123355, IMG submission 89872) | Embiratermes neotenicus P1 segment gut microbial communities from Petit-Saut dam, French Guiana - Emb289 P1 | ecosystem: Host-associated > Arthropoda: Insects > Digestive system > Gut ...
ATGCCCGACCCCTGGGATAGAGAAGATTATTTCAGTAATCATCGAGCCGCTTAACATAATAACAAATGTGTTCCCGATAACCTGAATGATGGGAATAATAGCATTTTTCAGCCCATGCTTATAGAGAACCGTACGTCTGGGCAGGCCTTTTGAACGCGCCGTCGTCATAAAATCAAGCCGTATGACCTCGAGAAGGTTCGACCGCATCTGCCTCGCCATCAATGCGGCGAAATTAACAGCAAGGACGGCGCAAGGCAATACCCAGCCCTGCCATGTTGCAATTCCGAGGGTTGGCAGCCACCTTAGTTGCACGGCGAAAAGCCGAATAAGCATCAGTGCAAGCCAGAAAGCCGGCATTGATACGAAAAATAGCGCAAGGAACATCGCTGCGTTGTCCTTCCATGTGTACTGTTTCGTCGCCGCGTAAACGCCGATAGGAATACCGATTAATGTAGCTGCAATAGTGCTGATTAAGGCAAGTCTAAACGTATTTGGGAAACGCATAAACAATTCCGCGGTGACTGGGCGGCCAGTAATAAGCGAAGTACCAAGATCCCCTTGAAGTACGCCCGTTACATATCTGAAGTAGCGCACAAAAAACGGATCGTCCAGACCGAGCATTGCACGGGTTTCCTCTACCTGCCCCGGCGCCACGTCCGCACCCAGTATGAGCAACACGGGGTCTCCGGGTGTCAAGTCAATAATAGCCGTAACGAGGAGGGCTATTATGAGTAAAAGCGGCACCATGGTTAACAACCGTTTCACTGAATACATTAGCATATATCACAACTCCTTTTATTTTAGTCCGATAGTTTGTCCAAGCAGCTGCAATACACGTTTATATGCTCATACCAACTCGATAGCCATCGCTTGTGGCATTGCGTATATTGCTAACGCAGGCAGCGTCACCGATCGTGTATACTTCCCCGCAGCGCTTCTTAGCAGCTTGCTCCAGCGAGCTATCAGACTTATAACCTGTGGCAATGACAACACAGCCCGCTGGCAACACAACTCTGCCATTTTCATTTTCGCAAACTACGCTGTCGTCTGTGACTTCTACAAGCCTTGTACCGTTCATACGCAATACGCCGTATTTATCCAAGATTTTATTTATCTCAATACGCTCAAGCAGAGAGATTTCCTCAAGCATCTGATCCTTCATCTCTATCTGGATAGTCTCCCTGCTCTGCTGGGCAAGAGATGCCGCAACATCTGTCCCTACCTCGCCACCGCCGCACACGACTATAGGCTCCGTAGTAACAGCCTTGCCGAGAAGGACATCCTCTGCCATAAGTGCATTTTCTATCCCTTTGACATCTGGCATTATTGGACTTGAGCCTGTTGCAAGAATAATAGCGTCTGGCTTGGTTTTGTTAATCAGTTCCTCGGTCACATTAGTTTCGAGCAGTATTTTTACGCCGAGTTTATTAAGCTCACGGAGAAGCCAATATATGTAACCTGCCATATCGCCCTTGCAGATAGCGTAAGAAGCAGCTTTAAGCAAGCCGCCGGCATAGTTCTTACGCTCGTATATGGTGACATTATGTCCACGCTTCGCGGCAACTATGGCGGCTTGCATACCTGCGGGACCCGCTCCGACAACCATGATGTCTTTCGGGTTTGCGACCTTGGAATAATCCGCCTTATACTCTTGCCCTACTTCAGGGTTGACCGTGCAGGTCAATATCCTTCTGTCATTCTCCAACGCAAAGCACACATAATTGCAGCTAATGCAGGGACGTATAGATTGGCAGTCGCCGCTCTTTGCTTTCACAGGAAGATAGGGGTCAGTCAGAGTGGCGCGGGCCATGCCTATAAAATCGGCTTTCCCCATAGCGAGTAATGTATCTGCCATCATGGGCTCTTTTATACGGTTGCCGAGTATCACTGGGATGCTTACTATTTTTTTGATTTCTTCAGCATACTCAGCATTAAAAGCATCGTTGTGATACCGTGTAAGAAAAGACGTGGTGTAACGGCTGCATACATTATTTGTAACACTAATAGAATCGTAGCCCATTTCCTCAACAGCCCTGACCAAAGGACGGAGTTGCGCCATATCCATTCCGCCTTCGACTCCTTCCCATGCGGAAATACGTATCTGGACAGGGAAATCCGGCCCTACCTTGCTGCGTACATCTGCAATTATTTCACGCAGGATTCTGGTTCTGTTTTCAAATGGTCCACCGTACTCGTCAACTCTCCTGTTGGCATAGCGCGAAAGAAACGCACAAATCAAATATCCATGTGCGGCATGGATTTCCACACCGTCAAAACCGGCCTTTTTCGCCCGCAAAGAGGCATCGCCGAACATTCTGACGACCTCTTGAATCTCTTCGACTGTTATTTCAATTGGCATTTCGCGAAACGCCGGACATGGTATGGCCGAAGGCGCAACGGGCGGCACGCCTTTATTTATAGCGCTGTTGGTCTGCCTGCCGGTAAAATATAACTGTGGGAATATCTTTGAGCCATGCTTATGTACGGCATCCGTCAGCCGCTTATTGTCAGCGATCTGGTCATCGCTGTGCAGCCCGCCGCAGCCTTGATGGTTTTTGGCATAGGGAGAAATTGAATAATTCTCGGTGATAATTAGCCCCCATCCGCCTTTTGCCTTTTCTTCATAATACTTTATGATTTTATCGGATTTATCGGCAAAAGTGCCGTCTTCACTGGTCATAAAGCCCGCAACCATAGGCAGCACTACGAGCCGGTTCGGAATCTCCAATTGATTAATTTTATACGGCGTGAAAAGCTTCTGAAACATCGTGAAAATCTCCTATGTCTGAATTATAGGCTCTTGCGACAAGCGTCAGCTCATGTAGAATGGACTACAAATCTTTCTCAATTAAATGAAGCGATATTGACCAATGCCCGGAGAACCGCTTCCCGCGGGTCTTCCTGAGATTCGGGAGATATGCCCTCAATCAAAAAACTGAGCTGACTCTCTTTTATTACTTCCCAATCCCTTTCAAAATCTATAACTTTCGTTTCCATTCGTATGCCCTCCTAAAACTTTGCGTAGTCTTTTACAAATTCAACAACGGCCTTCATGTTCTCGCCCTTAGCATCTTCAGGAAATGAGAGCATGATATCTGTTGAAAATATGTAATTTCCATCATATGCAACCTCATCAATCAGCTTTTTCGCCCTGTCTATGCACTGCTGTTTTGTGCCGGTATAAAGCAGGTGCGAAGGATATCCGCCTATAATCGTGACGTTTGGCAGTTGCTTTTTCAGCTTGACTGGGTCTTCCTGCTCGATAAGAATGGCTATCACGCCTTCCGGTATTTCCCGCAGGTACTCAACCAGATGTTGGATAGTACCTTCCAGATATAGAATTCCTGTCAGATTTCTCTCCGCAAGCGCATCGACAAACCGCTTAACTCCAGGCCAGCTAAAACGGCCGAACTGATCCTTGTTAAGTATCGTGTGTGAAAGTGACGTAAGCCTGAGAGGCACACAGCTTGTGTTATCTTCGGGATCGTATGCATCCAAGCCCTTGAGAATTGCGGGCCAACTGGCGCCTTCCAGCATTTTAATCAAAGCTTCAACATTATCCGGCTGGCGGCGCATGTCTTTGGAGAGGCCGACCATGCCCCTGTAAACATTGAGAATTAAGTCTGTGCCAAGTGGCAGCATCATAGCGTTGCAAACAGGCACTCCAAACCCATTGACAAACTGGTCGACAATTTTCTTGTTGTATGCGTCCATTAACACATACTCCCTTGCAGCCTTGCCGTATTTGTCAATCATTTCCTGCCTGTCCGTGATGCCATACCATCTAGGGACTGCATGTTCAAACAGATACTTTGCTGTTCCATCTCTCAAAATGGCGCCGTAGTCACCCTCTTCCAGCAGAGCATGGTCTACCAGCCCAAAGTGTTTCTTGTCTTCGCTAAAATAGTAGAATGACCGCCCAAAGCAGTCAGCGACCCGGAATTGATTTCTGTTGCCGAGGTCTATGTAAAAATCCATTTCATACTTTTCATGATGCTGGCATACGGCATCGAACCTCTTATCGTAGTCATAGAAGTATTCTTCTAGGTTGTAATCAGCGTCGCACGCTTTCCAAGTCCATGCATGCGACATGATCGGAACTCTTTTCGGCTTCCTATCGTGCCGTATTGAATCGAAGACCAGTTGCTTTCTTTCTGTTCTTAGTTCCTCAAGATTGGAATAACTCTTCCGTTCTTTCACCATCGCAATATTTCACCTTTCGCAAACATACAAGCTAGAAGAAGACCAGATTACTTTTCCAGAATAAAGTCCTCTCCCGGCTCTGTGACAATAACCTTGACTTGCGGATACTTTTCCTCCATGCTTTTTAAAAACGCGTCGAAATCAATAGCAACGCCCGGGTGCGTGTTGAAGTGCGCGGGTATCAGATACTTGGGCTTAAGCATTTCGATTGCCAGCATGACGGTTTCGACATCCATCGTGAAACTACCCCCGATTGGGAGGATTGCCACATCGGGGTGATATATTTTTTCTATGAGCTGCATATCCATAAAAACATCCGTATCGCCTGCAAAGTATATTGAGTGGTCATCAGGTGTCCTGACGACATAGCCAACAGCTCCACCATCGGGATAGTATTGCTTAAGCACGGGCCACTCATCGCCAAACAAGGCTGAGGGGTGAACCGCGTTTACCATGCTGACGCGCATATTCCCATCTTTGTATGTCCCCCCCTGCGCCAGTGCGATATTCCGGCCTGATTCCCTGGTGATTCCCCGAAGCTGGACATACCAGCTTATCACCGGCGTGCTTATCAGCTTGGCATCGGTATTACGCAGGATTTCCATAGTGTCACCGAAATGGTCTACATGCCCGTGCGAAACGGCGAGCAGGTCGACTTTTTTAAGGTCCTTCACTTTGATGTCCGATTTAGGATTGTCGTTAAGCCAAGGATCTAAAATGATGTTTTGTCCACCAACGATTATTTCAAACGTCGAATGCCCATGCCACCTGATAATTGTTTCCATGGTTTCCTCCTCCTAAATTATCAATCAATTATATTCTTCCACAATTTTTCTGCACATGTCTAAGCTGTTTGCCGCGGCCATGCGCATATAAATCATATCTTGACCTAAGCACAAATACTTGACACCTATATCCAACATTTTCCTTATTTGATTCGGATCTCCAGCAACAGCCCCGGCGATTTTCCCCGCAGCCACAATCTTTTTGAGCGTATCATCGACCGTTTTAACAAGCTCCGGATGATTCAGTCTGCCCATGACCTGCTCGCCCATCGAGTGGGATAAATCCATAGCCCCGACAAATATGACATCGATATCATCGAGTTCAAGTATCTGATCAAGATTGTTGACGCACTCCACTGACTCACACTGGATTACATTCAGCGCTTCGCTGTTTGCCATTGCATAATATTCAAACCTTTCCATAAAGCCATGCCCAATTGCACGTTGCAAAGACCCCATGCCTCTGTTTCCTTTAGGTTGGTAGTACGTGCTGGAGATAATCTGCTTTGCATATTCCACCGTATGTACGTTAGGCACTTGGACACCCATTGCGCCCAAGTCAAGCATCTGCAATATTTCAGACGGCGTGCCATCCCGAAGTCTGACAATCGGGGTAGTCTCTAAGCCGCTGCTTTCAGATGCCCTCATGAGGTTTGCAATCGCAGATCTGTCCATTGAAACATGCTCGTTGTCAACTACAACGAAATCAAAGCCCAGCCGGCACAGCACCTCCATGCATGAGGGGTCGTTAAACGACATAAACGTGCCGATTGCCGCTCCACCATTCTTCATTATTTTTTTTGCTTTATTTTCCCTAATCATATATTCACTCTCCTACAATAATAGTTGCGGTTAAAGGTCACGGTAGCCAGCCGTGGCTTTTTCCGTCTTGTTTCCAAAGCTGTAGAATGAGAAAAATGCCTATTTGACCGGGCCGATTCTTCCGGACCTATATGCTTTGTTGTAATTTTTGCAGAATTTGTCACGCCCCAGCAGAACCTCCGCTGCCAAAATAGTGCCGTAGAAATCCCTGTTCGTAGGGTCTATGATGGCAGAATCCATCCCCGCATACATCGCAAGCGTCAGAAAACCTTGGTTAATTAGCTTCCTTACAGGCATCCCAAACGATATGTTGGACAGTCCTGACGTAATCTTTACAGTTGGGTATTTCGCCTTCACGCTCTGAACTGTTTCCATAAAGCATATCATGGATTCGTTGAACGTGGCAAGTGCCATAACCAGTGGGTCAATATGTATCCGATCGGGGGTAATACCATACTGCGCCGCTTTCTCTATCAGCCGGATAGCAATTTCTACCCTTTTGTCGGCCGTATCCGGTATTCCGTTTTCGTCACATGCAAGTGCGACAACCTGCCATCCGTTATCACGCATGAGCGGGAAAATGACCTCACACTTAGACCCTTCCCCTGAAACTGAGTTGATCAGCCCCTCCGCCTTCAGCTTAGGCAAAATATCTTTTAGGGCGTGCGGGTTGGGGCTGTCGATACATATCGGCGTATCCGTTTCATTCTGAATAATGTCAATCATCCATTCCAGAACTTCCATTTCTTCGTCCTGCGGCGTCCCTGCACAGACGTCAATGAAATCAACCCCAGCTTCAAGTTGCTGGTGCAGCACCGACTTAATAAAGGCCTCGTCTCTTTCGCTTATTGCTTTTGCAACCGAAGGAATCGCTCCATTGAGCTTTTCTCCGATAACTATCATCCACGCATCCCCCCTTGTTTAATTGTCTTATTTTACAGATTAATGTTAGCCATGTAAAATAACTTATTATCATTGGTTCTATAACTCTCGGTTATCGTTCGGAGCTTAAATAAAATAAATAGACGGCATGAATGATGAACTACCTGCAACAAGCTCAGCTTCTTTGACCGAAACGATTGTACAGACCTCTTTGGCGTACTTGCGCTGAGACTCGCTTTCCACCTCGACTAAGAATAGTATGTGTTGAGAACATATTCAAGAAATATTGCGAATATCGCACACAAAACGTAGTTCCTACGCTTCGTGTGCGATACTGGTCTTTTATGAATGAGGCTTTCGTCAGGCTGTTTTTGTTCACACATAGTTAACCGCCGATGGCATCTCTGAGTACCTTAGCGCCACAGCATCGGTACGCCCTGTTTATTACCCCTGTGATAAATAATAATCCTCAGCCTTGCGCTGCAACTCTTTGAGGGCTTCAATAGTCTGCTCATATGTATGCGTGTTTTCGATTACAAGGCTGATACCGTTAAAAATGCCATAATACAAAGGTTTATAATCAGCTTCATCATCGCTTGGGGTTTCCCTGTCTATTGCAAACAAAGCTTGCGAAATGCGCTCGGTTAATGCATTATCGGCAGCATCCTCTAAAGGTTTGAATTTATCACTCATTTTTACTTCTCCTTCGTGTTTATTAACGACAAAAAGGATTCCCCCTCAGCACTAAAATACTGAAAGGGAATCCTTTTTGTAATTGATTATCAAATACTGTACCAGCGGGCTTTCAAAAGAGACTATGTAATCTCTCCTAAACAAAATCCTCCGCCGATACTTTTATCGGCCTAATTTTCAACTCTTTTATGTTCATAAACTGTCTCACCTTTTTTCCTATACCACATTCGTCCAGTCTGTAAGCCATCTGCCGGAGGTTATGCCCCAAACTCGGAACTGAAGCTGTCCGCCAGTTATGGTTCTCCAATATATCCGGGTAAGCTCGACAGCGTTTGGGGCTAGCTCTTCGTATCCTGGCGAATCAGACACGTATGTAGGAGCCGCCACCGTATCCGCACTAGAAGCCATTGCGGGAACCATTAGAGCTAATGCCATTGCACAAATTAACACGCATATCAGTAGTCTTTTTTTCATTTTTTTCACCTCCTAATCTTGTAATTTATTTTCATGAGGATTAACCCTCCTCGCGTTCGCGTATCGGTAAAAATGTAAATATCTCCTGACTTGCATCATCTGTATCCCAAGCGTGCTGACCATCAATATATAACGAAAACGTACCATCTCCATTATCGATGATGAAGTTTTCCTCTGCTCTATACACCTCATATAACTCGCTGTAAAAACACTCGGCAGATGCTTCAACGCAGGGACTCTCCCAAAAAGCTGGTTGCACAGTGAACATATATGATGACACCAGCAACGCAGCGGCTACAACGAAAAAGCACACATTTATCAATACCTGCTTGCCGCGAGATTTATCTCTTTCACGCATAGCTAATATCTTAAATCTGTCAGTGACCCCATCTTTAGCGCTGACCAGCGCATTCCCCATACTCGGGATATCTTTGCCCACCTCGCCAAATCGGTGGATACCAGACATATAGTGATCATAGTCCGTATCCGACACCGCATAATGATCACTGCGGAGTTCTTGGGCAAAGAACACATTTCTCTTCAACAAAAACACTACCGGATTCCACCAAAATATGGAACAGATTAAGTACATAATAAACTTGATAAGATAATCCTTGTTTTGAATGTGTTTCCATTCATGCTTGAGGATAGTCCGAAGCTCATCGTCAGTAAAATCTACACCGCTGGGCAAATATATATAAGGCTTTATCCCAGCCGTAAACGGAACTTTTACATGTGTCCGAAAAACTCGTCCCCACTTTGGGGAGTCAATTATCTCAGACAATATCAATTCAGCATTCTCATCACGGATATACGTAAGCGCCATAGCTGTCTGATACGCCTTGCAATATTGAACTACATACCTTGCTAAAAGTATAACAGCTACTGCAATCCAAACGAATATAAGAATATGTAATACGTTCAGTGGCGGTATAATTTCAAATCTTAAAAAATTAACAATTGCCGGAAAAACTACCTCAGAATGTACAAGCTTTGAGCCGGGTATTCGTATGACAACAAACATTCGTAACAGACTTAATACCAGCAGTACTGCAAGCGGAGTGACAGAGAACTTGATTGGAAACTTCAATTTCCTCATCAATAGGCTTAACAACACAAAAGCGTTAAACCACAATACACCCATCAGAAATGTATACGGCGTGATGAAGCTGTAAATCGAAACTCCCATATGACACCCTGCTAATCCTTTGAATCGCTAGGTTTGACATCCCAACCGCTTTTTCGGAGCGCGTCTACATAGCATTCGTCATCCATTATAGCTTCAAGGAAACTCACTATATTGACGCCAAATCCACGAACTTGCAAAAGCGCATACTCTTCCACCGTTAAAGCGGCTTTGTAAGCCCCGGATGGCCTGCCCGTTGTGGGCACAAAACTATCCAGTATTACAGCTTTCTTTGCTTGCAGCGTTCTCATAATGACATGTATCGACGTTTCTTTCCATGTGCGATTTGGCGAAAGAGCGATAATATCAGCGGCAGTCATGAGGGTATCGCTTTGCCAAAGGACATTCATAATTTCCAATTCTTTGTCAGTCAGTTTCATATTAACCACCACAAAAGGGTCTTGGGCACCTTTCCGATATTAATTATCAAAAATTATATACTATAATTAGAATAATGTCAATATAAAATGTCGAATTCTTCCCATTTATTTTGCATAATACAACAATTTAAGCCAAAACGGGAGATAACTACCGTGACCAAGAAAATTACAGTCACTACGAAAGCATACGCCAAAGCTACAAAATCGACGGGCGCAACCTACAACGTGCCGATTTAAGACAGATACGAGAGCAAATAAAATGCTTGCAGAGCATGGTTAACGACCTCCGCATACAGCTTATCGGAGCCGACCGGGTACGCACACCGCAAAGTAAAGCGCAAGACCCGCTTGTTATCGGCGGCGTTGAAACAAACAAGGCGGGCGAAGTCATAGCGCACCACCTCAAGAACACACACCCGTTATCACAGCAAACAGGCGCGGAGGAAAAACGGCAGCGGGTTAAAGTGTCTGGGGACAAGACCGGGCGGCGCAACGTCCTCCACCTGATGAACCGTGAGCGGATAGGACAGCGGTGCGGCGTTCCATTCCTTGCGCCCGTTATCTAAGCGCTTAAACAGTTAGGGAGGTACACGGGCGCGGCGCTTGCACCGGCAAGGCCGGGCCGCTTAAACTTGCTTCAAAGCGCTTATCAAAACGTCACCTATCGCCGCGATGTCCTCCGCTGTGAACGCCATCGGGAAATTGTCTGAGAACAGCATCTGCGCGCTCGGCGCAAATTCGTCATCCGCTGCCCATATTATCGCCCTTATGGTAAATCCGTCTAAAAGCTCGATATCTGCCGACGCGTCGCCGTCACGTCCCGGAACTCCGCCCAGAGAGGCGGCGGCTTTTCTGAAACGTTCAAGATCAAACCCGAATCCGTACGCAAGCCGCGTAATGCACCGGCCCTTAAAATTCATAAGATAGACATCGCCCCACGGTATCTCGGAGTATGAGACAAATCCTTGGCTCTCGGCCAGCGCGCCCTCTAAGAGATAGCGAATAAGAAGCATCTGCTCTGTGTCCGACAGCGGCTTTCCACCATCGGCATAAACGGCGCGAAACTCAGGATATTCCACGCACACCTCTTTGCCTAACCACCGTAGCGCAAACTCGCCGGAAAACAGAACTCCGGTCCTTGCGGAGGTGGTGTGCGGGTCCAGCTTCCTGTAAATTTTCCGATAATGCTCCATCGGAGCTTCAATCTGCTGGTCTCTCATAGTCTCCCCCAATCAGTATGCGGGATGAAACACGCCGCTATAAATTCGTCCATGTACCCGGGGTGCGAGCTAAGTTCCAAATACGTCATATTGCGGCCCAGCTCAAACACTTTGCGCTCGGCGTCGCCGGAAACCAGCATGGCGCACGCGCCTGTCAGCGAACTGTTGCCAATATAGCTGTATCTCTCCTCTGGCAGATCGGGCAGCAGCCCGATGGATATCGCCTTTTTTATGTCGAGTCCGCCGCCTATGCCGCCCGCGACCAATATTCTGTCTATATCTCCGGCGTCCATGTCAACAGAGTTCAGCAGTGTCCTTATCGCGGAGAAAACGGCGCCTTTCGCGCGGATAAAGTTGCCTATATCCGTCTCTGTAAGCTCTATATCGCGTCCGGCCGCAGATTCTTCGGCATAAGCCAACACATACGCCGCCTCATATTCACCGCGCTTTACCCGTGCGCCGCCGCGGATTATTTTCCCGCGAGCGTCAATTATTCCGCAACGGAACAACTCGCTGACCGTCGCGATAAGGCCGCTTCCGCATAGCCCCGCGGGCCGGGAGCCACCGACCACTGTAAGCCCCGGCTCCATAGTGTCCGCATCAATACTGACGGCCTCAATCGCTCCGGGCGTCGCCCGCATTCCGCAGCTTATGTCGCCGCCTTCAAACGCGGGTCCCGCGGAACACGCGCATGTCAGCATAAAATCACGGTTCCCGAAAACCAGCTCGCCGTTTGTGCCGAGATCAATAAAGAGCGTCATCCCATCGGAATCCCACATCATCGCGGCAAGCGTCCCGGCTGTTATATCCCCGCCGACGTAACTACCCACATTCGGCGCGAAAACGACCGGCGCGTCCGGGGCTATCGGAAGGCCAAGGTCGGCCGCCGTCTTTCCTGTAAGCTCCAGGAATTTCGGCACATACGGTTCCAGCCTGATCGATTGCGCATCTTCTCCCACGAACAGGTGCTGCATTGTCGTGTTTCCCGTGATGACGGCACGGGTGATTTCCTGCGGCGCGACCGGTACGGCGAAGCAAAGCTTATTAATAAGCGGCAGGACCGTTTCTTCGCGGATCGCGTGTTGCAGAGCTTCCCTGCCTCCGGGGCGAGAGCTTTGGATTATGCGGTTTATCACATCCGCGCCATAGCGGATTTGCCCGTTGCCCGCGCTCGCGGCCGATAAAGCAGCGCCGGACTCGAGACCTACCAAAGCAGCCGTCACGGTCGTCGTCCCGATATCTATGGCAATTCCAGTGCCTTTTTGCTCGACTCCACGTGTCAACGTCGATGCGAAAATAGCTTCCAGCGCGCCATTATACCGGCGAATTTCTTCATCTGTCGAAAATCCCGCCGTGCGGATCTCAGTCCTGTACGCTGTGGCCGACGCGGGGACGTACACTTCGCAGTCGCCGGTGATGGCGCTCTGGCACGCAAGGCTCCAGACGCCGTCGATCTTAACGCGGCATTTTCCGCATGTGCCGTTGCCCGCGCACGGCGAATCTATCGCGACCCCGGCGTTGACCGCCGCCTGCCACACGCTCTGTCCAGCTACGGCGGGGACATTTATTCCATCCCCGCCGTTTTCTTGTGTAAGCTTTATTACTGGCATATTTACATAATCGCGTCCAGCTCGAGCGCGGGATGATTTTTCGACTGCAAGAACTCAAGTACGCCGTCTGAATCTGTGGCGATCGTCTCGTCGCAGATCATATCGGTGAAATTGTCAATCCCGCAGACTTCTTTCGCCGTTTTATTGAGCCGGGCCGCGATATCGTCTTTGAGTTCTTTCGGCATCCAGACGATGCGCTGTACCCCGCCCTCGGCCGAGGCGAATTTTTTAGAGCCTATAAAATGCCTGCCGTGACCCATAAAGCCCGGAGTCTGCACGCCGCCGCCGGTCATCGACGCAAGCTCACCGAACGTCATCCCGGTCGGCGTGATCCCGGCGTATTCGCGGTTGACCACGACGACGCCGTTTGCCTCCGGCATAATGCCGCAGATGCACTCGAAACAGCCGCAGCTTGTCATCGGGTCTTCCAGAATCGAGTACAATGTTACTTTTTCCACGGCTCCGTGCGTCGCTTCGGCCACTATCTTATTAACAGCCTCGTACGCGCCGAGCCGCTCGTCTATGAGCCCCTCTTTCGAGATCGGCTGGCTTGGACCCGTGGGCGAGAGTTCTTTCGTCGCCTTGGCATCGAGCCACGACACGGCCCCGCACAGACCCAGCCGTTCCGGCGTGACAACGCAGCAGTGCGCCGGGGCAAAGCTCTGGCAGAGTATGCATGTGTAAAACGTATCTACGCTCTCGTCGGTCAGCGACGCCAGCCTCTCGTCGCGCTGACGGTAGCGGGGCATGGCAGTCTCTTCCAGGAACTTTTTTACTTTTTCGGCGTCGGTGACAAACGTGACCTGGCACTTGTCAACGACGCTGCCGAACTCATCCATTATCATAGAGTGCAGCACATTTCCGAACATTTTTAGGCGCATCCCGCGGCTGTGCGCGTCACGGCTGATACGCACGCGGAACAGATTGCGCTGACCCGTATGCATAACGCCTTCGATGTGATTAAGCCACGCGTGTATCCGCCTCTCTATAACAGGCTCAAAATCCGGCTGCATTTTCGCGCCGCAGACATCCACAATCGTCGCCAGCGGCATGTACACGATATCGGTCGAATTTTCCGGCAGATCGGGGCCGTCCACAGTGATTTTGCCGTCCTCCACTTCGACGGCCGGTTTCGACGTGACGATCTCACACGTCGGATTACGGTCGGAGTCAAACTCGGCGTAAGTCTCCGCCTTGCGGATGATTTCGCCCTCGTAAGCCGCCGCGAAACAGACCGGGATGTCGATGCTTCTCGCCTTGATCTTTATATTGCGCAGCTCAAGCGATGTTTTCACCGTCTCCTTGTGATCGGTGACCGAAACAAGCGCACCCGGAACTTGCAGGTCGCCCAGGTCGGTATCAACTATAACGGGGAACCCCAGGGCAATCGCTCCAGCCCCGGCGGCCACGGTGACGGGGTCGAGCG
>Ga0123355_10011432_pt1 | contig 13680 bp, 7 predicted proteins | sample TergutEmb28metaG_3_FD_89872 | JGI IMG/M metagenome (GOLD analysis project Ga0123355, IMG submission 89872) | Embiratermes neotenicus P1 segment gut microbial communities from Petit-Saut dam, French Guiana - Emb289 P1 | ecosystem: Host-associated > Arthropoda: Insects > Digestive system > Gut ...
CAAACTTACCCTCGATAGTATACCAATGTGAACCACTGAAGGCATTTGGGAGAAACAGGTAAATGTCCTCTCAAACTTACCCTCCACAATAGACCAATGTGAATCACTGAAGGCGTATGGGAGAAAGAGGTACATGCCCTCTCAAACTTACCCTCGATAGTATACCAATGTGAACCACTGAAGGCATTTGGGAGAAACAGGTAAATGTCCTCTCAAACTTACCCTCGATACTATACCAATGTGAATCACTGAAGGCGTATGGGAGAAAGAGGTACATGCCCTCTCAAAATTACCCTCGACAGTATACCAATGTGAACCACTGAAGGCATTTGGGAGAAACAGGTAAATGTCCTCTCAAACTTACCCTCCACAATAGACCAATGTGAATCACTGAAGGCATATGGGAGAAAGAGGTACATGCCCTCTCAAAATTACCCTCGACAGTATACCAATGTGAACCACTGAAGGCATATGGGAGAAAGAGGTATATGTCCTCTCAAACTTACCCTCGATAGTAGACCAATGTGAACCACTGAAGGCATATGGGAGAAGGAGGTACATATCCTCTCAAACTTACCCTCGACAGTATACCAATGTGAACCACTGAAGGCGCATGGGAGAAAGAGGTACATGTCCTCTCAAACTTACCCTCGATAGTATACCAATGTGAACCACTGAAGGCGCGTGGGAGAAAGAGGTACATGTCCTCTCAAACTTACCCTCGACAGTACACCAATGTGAACTACTGAAGGCGTATGGGAGAAAGAGGTACATCTCTTCTCCAACTTACCCTCAACAGCAGACCAATGTGAACCACTGAAGGCGTATGGGAGAAAGAGGTACATCTCTTCTCAAACTTACCCTCAACAGCAGACCAATGTGAAACACTGAAGGCGTATGGGAGAAAGAGGTACATCCCTTCTCAAACTTACCCTCGACAATAGACCAATGTGAACCACTGAAGGCATATGGGAGAAAGAAGTACATGTCCTCTCAAACTTACCCTCGACTGTATACCAATGTGAACCACTGAAGGCATTTGGGAGAAACAGGTAAATGTCCTCTCAAACTTACCCTCCACAATAGACCAATGTGAGCCACTGAAGGCATATGGGAGAAAGAGGTACATGCCCTCTCAAAATTACCTTCGACAGTATACCAATGTGAACCACTGAAGGCATATGGGAGAAAGAGGTATATATCCTCTCAAACTTACCCTCGATAGTAGACCAATGTGAACCACTGAAGGCATATGGGAGAAGGAGGTACATATCCTCTCAAACTTACCCTCAACAGCAGACCAATGTGAACCACTGAAGGCGTATGGGAGAAAGAGGTACATCTCTTCTCAAACTTACCCTCAACAGCAGACCAATGTGAACCACTGAAGGCGTATGGGAGAAAGAGGTACATCTCTTCTCAAACTTGCCCTCAACAGCAGACCATTGTGAACCACTGAAGGCGTATGGGAGAAGGAGGTACATCTCCTCTCAAATTTACCCTCAACAGCAGACCAATGTTAACCACTGAAGGCATATGGGAGAAAGAGGTACATGTCCTCTCAAACTTACCCTCGACTGTATACCAATGTGAACCACTGAAGGCATTTGGGAGAAACAGGTAAATGTCCTCTCAAACTTACCCTCCACAATAGACAAATGTGAACCACTGAAGGCATATGGGAGAAAGAGGTATATGTCCTCTCAAACTTACCCTCGATAGTAGACCAATGTGAACCACTGAAGGCATAAGGGAGAAAGAGGTACATATCCTCTCAAACTTACCCTCGACAGTATACCAATGTGAACCACTGAAGGCGCATGGGAGAAAGAGGTACATGTCCTCTCAAACTTACCCTCGACAGTATACCAATGTGAACCACTGAAGGCGCGTGGGAGAAAGAGGTACATGTCCTCTCAAACTTACCCTCGACAGTATACCAATGTGAACCACTGAAGGCGTATGGGAGGAAGAGGTACATCTCTTCTCAAACTTACCCTCGACAATAGACCAATGTGAACCACTGAAGGCATATGGGAGAAAGAGTTACATCGCTTCTCATACTTACCCTCGACAATAGACCAATGTGAACCACTGAAGGCATATGGGAGAAAGAGTTACATCTCTTCTCAAACTTACCCTCGACTGTAGACCAATGTGAACAACTGAAGGCGTATGGGAGAAAGAGTTACATCTACTCTCAAACTTACCCTCGACAGTAGACCAATGTGAACAACTTAAGGCGCGTGGGAGAAAGAGGTACATCTCCGCTCAAACTTACCCTCGACAGTAGACGAATATGAACCACTGAAGGCGTTTTGGAGAAAGAGGTATATCTCCTCTCAAACTTACCATCGATAGTAGATGAGTCAGTGTTTAGCTTTAGACCCCGGCCACTTCACCACCGAGTAAAGAAACGTCACTGGTATCCATTAAATAGGAGAGTGGTGGTGTCCTACACCCGGCCAAAACGCTTCGGAGAAGAAAAGTTTCTTGCCTTATGAGAAATCAAAACACGATTATCCAGATGGCCAGCTAGCAGCCTAGTTACTATTAAAACATATTTTGGCAGTCATGATGTTCTAAAAAGTTCGCAATCCATGTTATAAAACTTTTGAAATTTTTGTTCATGATGACCCTCACGCAGTAAACACTTACTGTTGTCTTACAGTGTAATAATATGTATATATATATATATACACATACTTACTTACTTACTCCATGGTGCAAAGTCCTTCTTGAGAAGCTAACTGGTTTGCAGCTAGTCAAGAAATTCCCCGCATTTCACGGAACCCGAAGGTTCATTATCGCACTCACAAGCATCCGCCACCTTTCTCTATCCTGGGCCAGCCCAATCCAGTCCATATACCTACACCCTACCTCCTGGAGATACGTCCTAATATTATCCACCCATCTACGCCTAGGTTTCCCCAGTGGTCTCTTTCCCTCCGGTTTCCCCACCAAGACCCTATACAACTCCCTCTCCTCACCCATAAGCGCTATACACCCAGCCCATCTCATTAACAATATATATATATATTGTTAATGAGATGGGATATATGTAGCAAAATACATTACGAGCCATGTCTTTTCTAAAAGGCGAAGTGTGAAATTTTTTATTTGTGACCTAAACTAATATAGGATATTTCGAGGCCGTGTCACTCGTCAGGCAGTTAGTAATAGGTTTCTCGCCGCGCAGGCGCGAATTTAATTCTAGGCCATTCAGTATATGTGGGGTTTGTGGTGGACACAGTGCCACTGGGACAGGTTTGTCTTCAAGACCTCCTGTTTTCCCATTTCCGTTTCGTTCCACAAATGATCCATTCTCATTCACTTCTCTCTTAGTGACACTAAACAAGCTTAACAATTGAGAGCGTCGTTAAACAATACACTTACTTACTTAGTTACTTACTTACTTACTTTCCCTATGCAGCAGAGTCCTTCTTGAGAAGCTAACTGGTTCTCAGCTAGTCAAGAAATTCCCCCCATTTTATGGAACCCGAAGGTTCATTACAGCATTTACAAGTGACCGCCATCTGTCCACATCCTGAGCCAGATCAATCCAGTTCATGACTCCACATCCCATTTCCTGAAGATCCGTCTTAATATTTTCCTCCCATTTACGTCTGGGTTTTCCAAGTGGTGTCTTTCCCTCAGGTTTCTCTACCAAATCCCTATATATACCTCTCCTCTCCCTCATACGTGCTACGTGCCACGCTCATCTCATTCCTCTCGATTTGATCACCCGAATAATATTTGGTGAGGAGTAAACCTCCTCATTACGTAATTTTCTCCACTCCCCTGTTTCCTCGTCCCTAATAGGCCCAAATATTCTCCTCAGCACCCTATTCTCAAACACTCTCAGCTTACGTTCCTCCCTCAATGTGAGCGACCAAGTTTCACACCCATACAAAACAACATACAAAATTATAATTCCGTGTGTTTTAATCTTTATATTTTTGGATAGGTGGATCCCTGTCACTACTGCATGGTACGTCCTCAGGTTACGGATGGACGAACGGCCTCCGATGTGGCGGGTAGCTGCGAATACATTGAATAAGCAGTCGCGGACAACCGACAAGAGATGGTCTTCCAGATTGGGTTTTTGGACGAGGTGCTAACAACTCCTCACCTTAAAAACTAGCCTCTTTACGAAATAGATACAGGTGCATCTGGCATGGACTGATCCTTTGGTACGATCTAGACAATGGAAAAGAGACATGAGATTTGGTACTTGGAATTCTAGGAGCCCGTAGAGATTAGGTTCACTTACAGCAGCAACCATGGATTTCGCAAGATATAAATTAAAATTGTTTTTATACAGGAGGTTACCTGGGACAAAGGGGCGCAGTAAGACCAGGGGATTATATTTATTTTCTAAATAATGCTACAGGTCACAAAAATCGACGCGAAGGGTACTGAACGTTTTATAATACGGAAAAATATGTTTTATGTGTTTCATATATGGTTGCTACTTGTTCAAAATAATAACTCTTCGAATGCTATATCGGTTAGGAAATGTAATAACTGTTATTTACGATCCATATTTGAAGCGTGAGAACTTGATACATGTCGAAATAGTGTTTAAATATAATGTTATAAATAGTCTAGATTTCATAGTGATTTAACTACAGTATGTGCTTGGCAATCGGGAAGATAGATGTTCTATTTTGTGTTTAAATAAGACGTCTGGGGAATAGATACACATATTCAATTTTTGTAGCATAAAGTGGACAACTTTCATGTTAAAAGAAGCGTGCTTGGTGTGTAAACTGTACACATTTTAGGTACAATCGGAAAGAAGAGGGTTGAAGGTCTTCTTCGAAGTAATTTTGACATTTTTTTAGTACAGACTGGCTGGCAACAGAAATAGGGTATTATATTAATTGACTTGTGAACCTCTGTGAACATAATTACTGTTAACTGTCGTGTAGAAACTAAAAGGCTTTCCTACCCTCAATTCCTGAACGAAGTAATCATTCCTTTTTCCGAAATAACAAAAAATATCCATTCAGAAAAACTGTCCTCATTAAAATATTTCCTTTAAAAATGTTGCAGTGTATTGGAGTGGAGGGCTTTACATCCTCTTATAACTGCTAGTTAGGCACCAAGGACATATTATGAAGAGAGTCAAGTCCGACCTTCGTAGTTGTAGCTGCCCACCTGTGCTGACTAAATACCAAGACCAGGATAAAGAGAAAAAGAAAACACTGTTTTATGGTGAACCAAGAAGTAAAATTGGATGAGATGTAAAACAACAGTGAATAAAAATCATATTGCAGAAAGTGGGTGCAATAAATATTATTTAGTTGCAGAAACCGAATGTAAAGTTCGTGCAATTAGAAGTTTTCTCATGACAGAAAAGAGAATAGAGTAGATAGAAAACTAGAGCCAGGTCTGTAGTTTAAGCCGCGGTAATGTGGCAAGACAAATAGAGCTTGTATCGAATATGGGGACGTATCTGGGGTTGGGAAACAACTTTTCACTTTACTTCACTTTTCTGCTAAAGACATTTCAACCTTCCTCGTCGAGTGGTTGGAACTAAGACCTCGTCTTCGGGACTTCCCAGATTCAAATCCCAGATCGGATACGGGCAATCATGAGAGAAGTTTTCTGCGGTTTTGCTCAGGAGCGTCAGACAACGAACGGTGTAGTGCCTCAAATTTCCTTCGATATTTTTTTCAAATAAATACCAATCAAGTAATTCCTTTTAAGGAAATAAACATTGCTGATTATAACTACTGTAAGAAACAACTAAATACGTTCAGTAGCAAAATGCTAACTTTTAATGCTAAAACAGGCGGCAGAAAGAGTAGCCAGAGTACTTTAAAAATTTGAAATATTTTAGCTGCCCATAACAACAAATCCAGAATTGTATTTATGCTCATATGCAGTCTCATCCTATCTACATATATTTACGTGTATGTGCAACACAACAGTCTGTATATTTTTCAATTGCACATTTCCTTCCTCCGTCTCCCTCGAACACAACTCCGGTACGAGTGATGATGCAGCTGTTACAGTAAGTTAGATATTCACCCTTCGTGTTCCACATAAAGGCCGATAGTTCTTGGGTAGAAGAGGGGTATGTAGCTTCTCAAAAATGGCTTATACTTATGGGGTTAATTAAATTATTCAATTAGGCGCTAATTAGCAACGCTATTTTTATGCTAATTTCTCATGACCTACCCCTAACTAACTAAATAACTGACTGCTTGACTGACTAACCTACGAAAGAGCCAGCTAGCCAGTTTCTTCCGTGACACGACGTTGCGTCAATCGGTAAGGCAGACGAAGTAGTGGCCTCAAGATAATGCCACTGCTGTGTCTCGAAACGTCGAAAACTGATTTTAATCCTTCCTCGGCTGCCACAATCTTAAGTTTCCAAGAAAATAAAATAGTGTTCGTTATCTATGACAATTACAGAACTAACTAATATGACACCCGTAGATTCATATGTAAATAAATGAAGAAAACATAAATATGAAAAATGCGCATTTCTTAAAAAGTGTGGGTGATAAATATAAATTATAGTTATCTGGTAATCGGTTGTTGTATGTTAGCTATGTTTACCCAGGAAACAGAACCCTTGTTGAAGAGAGGACGTGTTGTCTTATTCCAGTGGGAAGGCTAATCCCAACCTATATTCGATGACCTACGCAAAACTACACTTAACACACAGCATACTTTGTGTAAACCGCAACTGGCCGTATGTTTGTCCGTTAGAAATTATTTAAATTTTGAAATCTGCGGTCTTTTGGAATTTTACGCAGCGTCTAGTGGTAATTCCTTAACGATGTTTCTGGACGACCTATCGGTCCTATCTTCAAGGCTAAAGAAGTCTTCTTGGACACGTTGACCCTTAGAGACGGGAAGAAGTCTTGTAGGAATTCTTGACCCTTGAAGATGGAATTGATAGGGTGGTCTGAAACGTCGGTACGGAATTCCCACTCGACTCTGCGTAAAATCGCAGAAGTGGGCATATCTCATTTACGTGGCGGAGGAAGCCCGAATTCATGCTTTTAGAAATTAATGAAATTGACTCTGAGAAACTTTCACTAAACACTGCAGATGTAACTTAATCTGAACTTATTAGGTTAGTTGCTACTGATTATTTACTTACACATAGAGCCTACACTACACATAGGTTTACATAAATGTTATGTACCATATATTTCACGTAATTTACATGTATTATGTGTGCATATTCTTACCAATTTGTATAGATATTGTGTAATATCTTATTCTGTTTCAGCCTGAGTAACGTAGTCACTCTGCGAGCCTTTCCTCCAGATCACACTCATCTTCATAGTCGTCGTATCAATACTTCAAAGTCCAGCAGTAACTAGGGTACCACCTGCTTTAACCCTTCAATTGTCGAGTTAAATCCCATCTGCTATATGCCGGCATTATTAAGAGCTCACCATATTCTCCACGTTAGCAGGATAAGGGTTAACATTAAAAATTCTGCAGTTTGCCCGCATACTGGATCTACAAATTTTGTACTATTTTCGCAATAAATGTGAATTACAATTTCAACTCTTAAGAGCATCGAACATTTGGTCTTTCTAATGGTAACGGACTGTGTTTTGAGACAGAAAATGATGCTGCATACGAGTATAAAGTTAAGTTCAACGAGAAGTTTAAAGTTGGTGGAAGGCAAGCTTTACTGCCCTTCGAGTGACTAAGCTCCCGTAATATCTTGTACACGCCAAATAAGTTGCGAAATATTTCATTTTACAAAGCCCGAACTGAGAGAGACATATTTTATGTCAATTAAATATGCAATTTTAAATAATCTGTAATTTGTTTTGTCCTTCCAAATATATGCTTGAACGGTTACGCAGTAGCTTCGAAATATTCCCAGAATCACTTTGTATCTGAGAAATACAAAACAAATATGCAATTTTAAATAATCTGTAATTTGTTTTGTCCTTCCAAATATATGCTTGAACGGTTACGCAGTAGCTTCGAAATATTCCCAGAATCACTTTGTATCTGAGAAATACAAAACAGTACTATCATTTAAGTTACATTTCGTTCAAAATAGTCCCCTTGTGCAACTAGACATTTCTGCCAGCGACTGTAAAAGTGTTGAAAACATTCCTGGAAGCCATTTTGTGAGAGTCTTTTCAGCTCTTCCGTTGCATTCTTAATAACGTCACTAGCACTATGAAAATCGCTGTCTCTTCAACGCTGATTTCGTTCAAGAGAATAGGTAAAAGTAAGCTGGAGGCAATTAATGAGAGTGTGGGGGATACTCCGTTGTGGTGGCGTTGTACTTTACTTAGAAATCTTTGACCCAAATCGACCGGTGTGCTGGAGCATGGTCATGAAGGAGAAACATACTGTTGGTTCTGCATTTTTCGGGGCGTTCCCTTCTGGCCGCATCCCTAAGGCAACGAAGGATGTCAATGTGCATTTCTTTATTTACGACAGCAATTCCTGTAAATTATGCTAGCGAATTCCAGGAGATTTTTGAAACTACTACGTTTAATTAGTAAAGACGTATACACTGTGTTCTTTCTCTAGAGATGACGCCCGAAATCGACTATGACTGCTCTTATCAGACTCCCTACTTAATAAGATCTGGTCATGAGCGCCGGAAAAGTGGTGGGTCTCGATACCAAGACGAACGGACTCACTGACTGTCAGTTGCGGAGTACGCCGGCCTTGGGCAGTTTATTTTATAAAGGTCCCTGAACCTTTCCCTTGCCCGGTTGATTTTGTCAGTACAGAGTTTACTACAACAGAGAGTGAAGACGGACGACGTTCGCTGGTATTTATCTACACCCTTTTCAAAATGAAGTCCTGCGGATGTGGCTCAACGTGTAGGTTGAAGGTAAATGCTGCTGAGAAATTATGGAAGAAATGCTTCCCTCTCCATCACATAATAACTCATATGTATCGTAAAACATAAATCGTTGAAACAGGAGGTTAGGCAACCTTATACCTAAGAACTACCGTAGAATTTGCTCTTTATGGTGGTACATACATCACCTCTGTTGTAACTTAACGTATATACTTCCACTGGTTTCAAAATATCCATAAGACCCTTGTTTCACAGAGGGGGAGTACAGGCAGTACTGCCGGCATTTCACCACCGCCACGCCCCAAATACAACATTACGCATCCTTCGTTCTACACCTTGCTTGAATGCAGAATGATAAGCAGCTTATGAACAGTCGGTAACCTGGCATGATTCTCACACTCTGCAGCCGGCCTGGGAAGTTACACAATTCCTTCACTGGAGTGAATTAACCTGATATTATTTATAGTCTACTGATTTACGTGGGTGTTCTTCTCGTTACCTCCTGTAATAAAATGTGCGTCTGAAGCAAAAACATCACTTGGGATTCGAGACTTCTAAGATGTAACGCTGTGTCATTAGACGAATAGTTCCCAAAGGTTTCGAAGGATCTCAGTGTTTTCATATTCATTGTCAAGCAATCCGATAAAAATTGGACTGATTGATTCTTTTGGTGACATGATGACAGAATTTAGCCATGAAATAAAGTGAAATGCCGACTTGATGCAACTAGGTAATTTTATTGATATATTCTTATCTCGACATGTTTCGGGCATATACGCTCATCATCAGGAGCATTAGATGTTGAGTTGCAGCATATGGTTTCCTGCACCGAGCTTTTGGATGGGTGGTGGTCTTGACAGCCGCTGCGTAGGTTGTGTGTACGGTGCGGATCCGATAAAAATTGGACTGCTTGATTCTTTTGGTGACATGATGACAGAATTTAGCCATGAAATAAAGTGAAATGCCAACTTGATGCAACTAGGTAATTATATTGATATATTCTTATCTCGACATGTTTCGGGTATATACGCTCATCATCAGGAGCATTAGATGTTGAGTTGCAGCATATGGTTTTCTGCACCGAGTTTTTGGATGGGTGGTGGTCTTGAAAACCGCTACGTAGGTTGTGTGTACGGTGCGGATGGTACCGTGCGAGTCGCACGGCACCATCCGCACCGTACACACGACCTACGCAGCGTCTCTCAAAACCACCACCCATCCAAAAACTCGGTGCAGAAAACCATATGCTGCAACTCAACATCTATTGCTCCTGATGACGAGCGTATATACCCGAAACATGTCGAGCTAAGAATACATCAATAAAATTGCCTAGTTGCATCAAATTGGCATTTCACTTTCGTTCATGAGGAAGATGTGCGGTCAAACAACCCTCAAGAATTTAGCCAGTTTCAGAAATGTCATTCTGGTCCCGGGTACCTAATGCAATGGGTAATGTCAAAAGTAATACGCGTATTCTTCTAATCTAACCACTGTCACCGAACGTCAGTTAATCACTTGCAATTGTTGTACTGTCATAACTAGAGTAGAGACCGATAGCAATTTAATGGAACTCTACAAAACACTGATATCTGATATCTGATTCTTAAACTCGACTGTAGTGTTACTAGAATTGTCGGGTTAGCTTGTTACAAGCAATTGTAAAACGCAGATACTTTTGCCTTACACCCCTCCCCTAAACACCGTTTTCACAGAATACACGTATCACACGATGCCATTATCTAACATGGGGAACCACCCAGTTATCAATTACCAAGCACGTAAAATAGTTTACACTGTCTGACAGTACATGTCAGAGAAAGTATTAGAGACTGTAAAAATAATGGAAATGGAAATAGTACATATCCATATTTTTATAAGAGCAGTCGAATCTTCTGCAGTTTTTCTGTTCCATGCATCTATCCGCACTATGAACCCACTCCTCTCGTACGGCAGTATGCAAGCAAGTTTCCTGCACACACAGGTGCCATGAAATTGTGATCGGTCCCACATGGCTTTGTACTGTACCCTGTGGTTACCACAGGCTGGGGCAAAAATTAGCGCATAATATTAGAGGGCGGGCTGTTGTCCACGGTTTATTGTAATATGGATATGTTTTTTAATGACGATTTTCTTTAAAAGTATATGGTTTAAATTGAACATATTACACTCTGCATCTCGTGCAATTATAAAAAAATGTTACAAAGAGTTAAGTTATTGTAATAACGAAAGCAACAATTTTGACATATAAAGTGCGTTCTGTGCAACCATTCAGCAATTTTAACTTGCTTATTAAGCAAATTTCATTAAATCCCGTGCAATTTTACATAAATTTGTGTTTTTTTTACACAGAGCAAGAAAGTATGTCACAAATAAAAATTTGTCTGTAACTAATATTTTAGTTTTATTAAATGGATTTGAAAAGATCGGCGACAAAGATAAAATGCGCCAAAATTTTAAGTTCCACAAGACATCTATATCTTGGAAGTAATTTACATTTTATATTTCTTTGAATTATGTGAACCTGAGTAACACAATTTCAGAAATTGTATCTTTATTTTCCAGACATTTGCGAGGTTAGAACCTAATAATTAATGAGAGACAATAAACTTATTGTGAAGCATGTTTTAAACATTCTGAAAGAATTTTGTAACCATTTACGATGTTGTAAGTTGTTCGAAGGCTTTTATGAAACCGGAAATCTTCACGAAGTTTCTAAAAATAAGAACCTAGGTATTTTTGCGATCCGTATGAGCATTTCTGAACGCTTTACCCTGGTTCCGAAATTTTAAAGAAAGAGACAACTTGAAAAACACAAGTGTAAATGGGAGTTATATTAAATGGTCCTGAAAGGAATAAGAAGGTGAAGCTTTGACTAGACGCTTGTGGCTCAAGATAGGGACCAAAGGCTCTGCACGATCACCCTTCGTAACTTTGCTGTCCCGACGCTCTCAGTTTGGTAGGTGATCCTCTTTAGGGAAACGGGTGTGTTTCACCGAATAACATTTAGTTTTAATTATTTCTTTTGCACTTGTTTTATTTACTCAATTTATTCGTGATATAAAATAATGGAGCGCTATATCCAGTAAAACAACTAGATAATTTCTAGGTAACTAACACAGTCACTTCTCTGTACTCCTACTTACACCACACTCGTACGCGACTGAATTCCCACTGGATTGTTAGAATGAATGAGATTTGATGTCTCTGAAGAAAAAAAATTAAATTGGGGCCTTCTGGATTCTGATAGGGCACTGCAACAACGAAGATAGAGACATTAACTTCCTTGGAATTATTGCACCCACCTGCTAGGCTACAACACTTTGTGGTTACTCAGAAGTCCACAACACACATTGCATTTATTCTATTTGTAACATCTGTGTCTGCTGTGAAAAGAAGCATCCTGAACACTGCCTATAATGGAAAAGGAAGGACAGAAAGTTTTTCCTTTCCAGGCTGGTTCCTTTTTACGCAGTTAAAATTTGAATGATCGGGATTCCAGATCCTCTGAATTGCAAAACGTTTGCACTAAAGACAGGTTTTCTGGAAGCCCAGGAGCAGTTTAAGACAGGATTCACTTTATCTCATATTAATAACTAGGCAATAATATTCAAAACAATTGAGCTTACATGTATTTTTTAGTGAATCGTGTTTCGACACAACAGTAGATCTTCATCGGGCACCACAAAGTCGCTTAAAATTTAAAAGAGAATACATAAAAATATATATTATTGGCCTAAATTATACCTATAAGATTATTTGAAATATTTTATTTATGGAAGTGTATGTGTGTGAGAAAGTCTAGCAGGGCTTGTTAGATTGCCTCTCAAGGGTAAAATCCTAAATGTGTAGGCGCGCAAGACAAGGTCACTGAGATTGGCGTCTAATCGTCATTTCCACCTAAAACCGCTAAACGCACGAGGTCCAGATGTTTTCATGTTTCGCAATACGATAAGACGAAACATTGTGCGGAGTGCCACACGCATTTTCATCAATAAGAGATTTTAATTCGAGAATCAAGTCCTGGTTATCATTATCTTAATAATAACACGCTCATAGGAAACGCACTGAACTCCAAATATCTTGGTATCATTTTTTAAACTTTTTCGTACTTCTCCAAACTATCCTGGCCTACGTCTTGGAGCCACATGCAAAATGATGGTCCATATTTTTTAACTAATACCTACAGCTGTTAATTTCTTTTTTATGGCTTGACAGCCCATAATGGATTGTCAGGCTTCACCTTCACACTTAGTTAGGTACATCACACTCAGCAGGACTCCTCTGGAAGAGTGATCAGCCCGCACAGAAAACTGTACCTGACAACACCCAACATTCACATGTGGCAGGCATTCATGCCCCCGGTGGGATTCGAACCCACAATCCCAGCAAGCGAGCGGTCGCAGACCCACGCCTTAGACCGTGCGGCCAATGAGATCGACTACATGTAATAGAGTGGTTAATATTTACTGAAATTCTAGTTGGGGTTATGTGTGAAATAGTGGTCCGTATTTTCTTAACTTATCTTACAGCCGCGTTTAAAGCGGTGGCACATATACTCATGCACTGAAATACGTATTAGGGCTGCAAGTAAGCGATTGGTTCATATTTTTGAATCAAGACATGTTGCATTTATTGTGCAAACATTTCAAGTAAGGAATCTAAATAACAAATTGGTCAAAATACTTTAAGCAAGTGTACTGTCTGAGTCCAGAAGCTGGAGGATTATCTTCTACCACAGTTTATACCAAAGTCATATGCAGTTCCGCACCTCCCCCACCCCCCTCACTCCCCCCACCCCCCCCCCCCTCCACCAACTCAACCCAACCACATAGTGCACTCATAAAGGCACGAACGAAATATAACACATA
>Ga0123355_10011436_pt1 | contig 13679 bp, 4 predicted proteins | sample TergutEmb28metaG_3_FD_89872 | JGI IMG/M metagenome (GOLD analysis project Ga0123355, IMG submission 89872) | Embiratermes neotenicus P1 segment gut microbial communities from Petit-Saut dam, French Guiana - Emb289 P1 | ecosystem: Host-associated > Arthropoda: Insects > Digestive system > Gut ...
CGAACCAGATCAATACAACCCATGAAATAACTTAACAAATAAATCGCAAGCTCCTGAGGATGGATGTCTTAACATCCGAAACATGTTGAGCATTAAATAATGAAATAATAAAGCAAGTGACATAAAGTTGGTCTCTCTTTATTCAACTACCATTATACTACTTTGCTTACGATTTCGCCACACAGTGCATTAGCGCTATACTAATTTATTTAGCATCCCCATTCATAATCTGTTTATTCTTTCGATGTTACTCTCTTCTGTGTGTTGGTTTTAACTCGGCTATTACAAATGCATTGACGTCAATACTTAAACTCATCTCTTATTGGCACACTAGTCGACTAATACATATGTTAATCTGAAAAAAATGTTTACCTGTCTCTTACTAAGTTTATTTTTGTCTTGTCATTTTGTACTTCCTTATATCTGAAACATAGTTTACTTCTACCTGAAGGAGACAAAAGTGTAAAATTGAAAGAATGAACAAAAATACAAACACGGAAGGTAGTAAAAAAGAAAGAAGTGTATATTCAGACGTGGGAGAAAACAAACTTCGCCATTAGCATTTTATTACATCAATATTTATAAGCAGCAGAGAACCTGTGCACAAATATACGAAGTTTACTGTACACCAGACTGTATTTTGAGATCAAGGTGAGGGAAATCATTTGACCGAACCCGGTCGGTCAAACTGTCTCGATCACTATATCCGCTCTATGTGTCTTCATGTTCCTAACAGTGGTTTTAAATGCTATGTTCCACCTGCCAACTTCTTGCTGACCACAGCTGTTCAGCTTGTCCGTTCTTTAGAAACTCGTTCTATTTCCTATAATTTCAAATGACGTAATTTTATGTACGTCACTTGTGCATCATTACACGGCCAAATTCATGCTCATAAATGCTCGTAAATTCACAGTTTATTTTTAAAATTCAGTTTGTTTTCATAATCTTAGTTTTTTCTGTACCGTATGCACTAATCACTCAGCCTTTAAACAGAATTAAATATCAATTATGTGACGTGTGGAATTTAAAGTAATAAGATTCGTATATCTGTTCTTATTCTTATAATAAACCCAAAATGATGCACTAATTTCTCAAACTTATTTTAAGAATAGAACTCTACACGTTTCAGACAGTTTCTCTGTCCATCATCAGGAGTCTAGCACTTTACAAACAGCCATATATACAAGTTATGCTGACTGCCCGTTAGCAGGCAGTCAGCATAACCTGTTGCTGTGTGTACAGTACTACACTCCTGATGATGGACAGAGAAACTGTCCGAAACATGTAGAGTTTTATTCCAAAAATAAATTTGAGGAATTAATACATCTCTTTGTTTTTATTATAAGAATATATCACGGTGCGCTCTCTTCAGAATGTCAAAAATCACATATCTGCATTCATGATTTTTTTCTTATGCTATTGCCTGGCATCTGCCAATAAATTTGCGTATTTTGAGATAATATATTTGGATGTTTGCTGGTTTGTAATATGGCATTCAAAATTTTGATAATTGTTTCTGATCCTGACCTCTGCACACCGTAGCTTTCATTGCACAGGGACCGTACGGAAATATTCTGTGAATGTGCCTGTTACTCCTAGTTCAGTGACATACTGCAGTGTGCTGTAGAGTTCTTCACTTGATGAAGTAGGTCCAAACAAATTACACGATCTGAAAATGTCAGTGATATTCTATAATATAAAGCAATAAAAAAGAGACTGGGATTTAAAAAGAGCAGTTGGTTCTACAGTTGGAACTTTGTGTTTTGCTCATATAGTATGCTTATGTGTTCCCTTCGATATTTAAAATATGTAGCTGTTATTTCTCTACATAGGAATGATAGACTGGCCTTTGTAATGGAAGCATACTGTGTTATCTTTGCAGTACGGGCTGAATATTTATAGCTTAGTTTTTGTCTTCAAAGGGTTAATAGAAATAAACATTGTGTCGAATTAGTTTTGGATGGAACGACGACAGATTTCTTCAACGTAGTGAAGCAATAGAGTGTACTGACAGCGTGCTAATATTGTGCTGACAGTGTGCTGACAGTGTGCTGACAATGTGATGTCCCATACACTCTACTTGAATAAGCATGAATTTGCATGTCACGAAATGCAAAGTACACTCCGGAAGAAAGTTAAACAAGAAAGATAATCGCATTTGTTCTAGTTCTCTATAAACTTCTGTTTCCAAGATAGTTGGTTTTGTGCGCGTGACATTTGCAATACCGTAACGGAACCCATGAGGTGGTGCTGTGCTGCGAAATTCTTTTAATTTCCCTCGGGCATGGCGGAAGGAAAACCCCCGCCAATACCTCCCATTCCACGTCTGTGTTTTTGAGGGACAGTTTTGGCTTATCAGGAAGTCTGCTGAACATTTCTATTCCCTCTTATTTATACAAAAGTGCTAAAATAAAATTACTTATACGTTTTTTTATAATACTTCAAAATTTACCCTATTAACAATATTTCTAGTAGTCTCGAGCGAAACAAGTTTATGTGTTCTTGTAACATGACGCCAAGTATTCATGTAGACGCACACCAACACTTCGGAACAACATGCTGTCTCATTTTTCATTTTCCTCCTGAAGATTAAATATTACTTACTTTCGAAGCATTGAAAGCGTTAAGATTACAAAAGACCACATTTTGTTTCGTTATTCCAAATTTTATCAATCGGAATGTTACTTGTATTCAACACAAGAAAGAGAACTTGGAACGGAAATTCGAATGTCATAGATAGGATTGTCAAATTCCACCTAATTCCTTAACGTTTGTCGTAGACGCTTCGCCATGTTTAGGAATAATGGGATTTTGTCATCGAGTACGCAGATTATCATCGTATTGAATGTCGGACAGGAATCTCTATAAAACGTACCAAACCCTCTGAAACACACAGTTGTTTTCCACCATGTTGCACGAAGTTTCTATTTGTACCCTATCTTAAATTTGGAATATCGGAACAGCCTGTTGGTGAGAGAGTAAAACTGAAATTGTAACTTCTGTAAACGCGAAGGAGGAACATAAAATAAGGCCTGATATAAGACGAGGAAGAAGACGTAGGAAGCTACTGGATGACCTTAAGGAAAGGAGAGGATACTCTTATTTAAAGGAGGAAGCTCTAGATCGCACTATGTGGGGAGCTCGCTTTGGAAGAGGCTTTGGACCTGTCGTAAGATAGACTACTAAATGAATGAAGCATACTGTGCCACACCATAAGCTAACAGTACTGAGACATGCTGCTTGAGAAATATTTCCACAATCTTGTCGATTTAAATAAATATCGAAATTTTACAGTATACATTCTTCATCCGGAAATACAAAATTCTGTGAATGGATTAAGTATTATCAATAAAAAGTATTTATATATATTCACAGTCAATAAAATTTAAACCGCTACAAAGCTCAGTAAAACGAGCGTTCGAACATAATATTTTCTAGTCTGTGATTTCCATTTAGAAAGAATTATTCATTTAAAGACGCTAATGACTGCATTAAACAGCATTGACGGGTTTCCTACAGCAGTGTTTCTTAACCGCCGAGCCGCGGACCGGTATCGGGCCCTGGCATCAATTATACCGGGCCGCGAGAGGTTTTCCTGGAATTTGTCATTTTAGTTTCCTAAGAAATTTTCATGAATAATTATTTTATAGTGGATATATTCTGAGGAGAATAATATTCGTGAATGTGTCGAAAAGCACAGACCCAGATGTTGGCGTGAGGAAACTACAATATGCTACAAGATTTCATTAGTCCAACGATAGATAACCAATTTAAATGTAATTTTATATTTGTCAACATTCCACACCGTATACGTATGTGTACTAATACTCTTTATTATTATGCCATAATTAATTATTAATATTTATGTTAGTTTAATGTATGAACTTAAAAAAAAATTGGAAAGTTGTTTACGAATAAATTTGTTGGGACCGGACCCTCGTCTTATGAAAAAAGAATTTACCGGGCCGCGGTCTCACAAAAGTTGAGAAACACTGTCCTACAGCACAGCGAAGTAACTGTAACTTTACTTCGTCATGAATTATATTTCTGTGTTTCGTAAACTTCTCACAGTAACATCTAGTGTCGCCATAATTAGCATTAATTGACTGACGTGCCTGCATAAAACGCACACATTTACTGTGAAGTGGAAATTTTAAATGTTTTATGCACGAAGCTTATTTTCCAGACTGTTAATATTCATTCAAACATGGCGTCATGAGAATTTAACATTTCTTTAATGTGTAACAGAAATATAAAATACTGGAATAGTTTCAATGAATAAGAACTCGTTTTAACACTATTGTTTGAACTGTGATTTTGCTAAAATTAATGAATTTATTAAGTTATCCTAATATATAGACTTAATAATGTTTCAGTCTATATGGAATGATTTGTCGTTCGGTTCTACTTGAGTGTATGGCTGTTGAAAATATAGCTCTTTCATAACTTTACCCACTTTTACACATTTTCGTGACAACCAAAAATGTTTGCGTGTCGTGTGACATTTCACATATTTCAAGTTCAGCTCTTTGTTTCAGTCACTTTACAACTTCCTGTATTTATGTATATAATGCATAACATTTTTGAAGTGACTGAAATGTGTAATGGAAATTGAATCTTTTTCATAGTTAAGGACTGCAAGGTGAAGCGGTCTCAATACAGACCTGGAGAGGCCCTGAAGTTTCCAGGAGTGTGAGGCTTCCAGATGTTAAGACAATCGCCACATGAAGGTGGTAAGATTGACTTTCATAGGGCCGTACATCGTAATAAATTTCTATAGTATACCAACTAGATGCAACAGTGTATCAAATTATTTTATTTTGGAATGACACTCTACGTGTTTCGGAAGGTACTTCCGTCCATCATCAGATCAAGACTGTACATACAGCAACAGGCACACGTCAAACAGACACTACTGTCTGCAAGCAGACAGAAGTATCTGTTTGACGTGTGCCTGTTGCTGTATGTACAGTCTTGATCTCCTGATGATAGACGGAAATACCTTCCGAAACACGTAGAGTGTCATTCTAAAATAAAATAATTTGATACATTGTTGCATTTAGATGGTTTACTATAGAAATAGAAGGTGATAAGTTTGTCAGCCCTACACACAGGCCGCCTTTACCCCACAGGCAATATTCCTGGTACTCACTTCTGTTAGGGGCTGTGTCAACCCCTATGGCATAGTGTGACCGATAGGATTATGTGAATGAAAAATGCCAACTACACCGTCGGATATCGAACCCGCGACCTTCCAGTTTGTAGCGCAGTGAGTTAAAGAGTAAAACGTTACTTAATCTATTACATATCGTTGAATTCTATTGCGCCAAAAATTCTATAGTCGTTACAAGTATTAAAATTTGATCTGGGTATAAGAAAAGTGCAACAGTGAACTGTGAAAGGATACGCGTATCAATGAAATGTATGCTGAACAGATGGAGACAAGCAGAAGAATAATGATAACGAGTCTCCATCCAAATCCGTATTTATGTGTAAATATGTTCAAAAAATTTTGTGAGAATGAAATATGTGTTTTAAAATCATATTCCTCTGCATATTACTTTCTACGTGAGGGCATTAATTTCGAAATACTGGTAGAGTATTTTGTGAAACATCGGATGACGTCAACGGCAGCTGCACAATGCCCACACTGAATGTTCGCACACCCATTAGCCTACCAAACATGCTGTATTGTATGTCGTATGTGTCAATGCAGTGCTTTATAACGCGAACCCACCAATCGTGATTGAAGCTACCAGGCAGTGCAGTCTTGTACAGGCTACAGAAGTACAGTCATTTTAATGCCATTGTATTTTACGAAATACGTTCTGTATCCGATCGAGGTTTTTGTAACGGATTTAATTAATTTTGTGTACAATGGAAAAACGATGTACTTAGATATCGTAACGAATCGCACAAAACATAAACGACTTCTGTGATTACGTGTCAGAAATTTAATGTCCTGTATGTGTATAAAGTATCTGACACTTCTGTTAATTCAGTAAAGGAACAGAAACTATCATTTCACGCTATGAAGGGGTATGGAGGAGCAGAGGTTTAGCCCCTGTCACTCTAGACATGGATACTAAATGAAGGACAGCGGTCAGCTGTAAGCCCTTATCGCTTTGCCCCAGAAACAAGACCCCCGTTATGCATTGAACTGAATGTTAGGTGGGTCATGTCTCCGTGCTTGAGTTCTAGGAGAAGAGAAAATTCCATGGCCGTTGGCAGGAATCGAACTATGATTCCTGGGGTGATCGGCCTGTAACTTAGTCATTGTCCCTGCACAAATATAGTCATAAATCTACCTAAACTGCTACTGCTCCTCCATTTTAATCTTCAGCATTCAGTTGTCCTGATATTTTCTGTATCAGTAAATTATTGGCGTGGTACAGAACCTACATTATTGATAACAACTGATTTATTACAATACGCCTTTCATTACTGCATTGTTATGAATTCTATAAATGTATATATATATATATATATGAGTATTATTATCACATTAATTTGTTTCCGCGAGAATTAATTTCTGTCAGCTCCTTCATGGCATCCACTTGTCAGTCATACAGATAATTCTTACAAGGCAATATTTGTAATTTCATAGTACTAATATCGGCTAATGTTCCTTCATCATATGCTTAATTCAGTGTGTCATTCTCAAAGGAATGAATGTTAATGTGATTTTTTATTATATTGAATAAGGGTTATTACTAATACTATGATGTTTTAGGAAAGAAATGCGTTGTACCTTGGCTTATATTACATTAGATGTAAAGGTCCTTACATGGAACAATAAAGAGAGACATTTTTATTTGAAATAAGTTACGAGTGGTTTAATAATTGGAAGCATTTTACCAGATGTACTGGACACAAGGGTGGGAGTAACGCTGGGGTACTAGTGAATCAATTCTGTCGCCAGCACAGTACGTAGAACGAAAAAATAACTTGGCCCTGGGTCAGAATAATATCACGAAGTATGCTGCACTTTATTTTAGCCGACGATTCTTGAAACTTATCATTCCTAACGCGGTTCACATATTTATAGGCTAATGTGCATACAACGGAGGTTAATTTATTCCCTGATGGCCCAATTACGAACCGATACATGGTAGTGTGTTTGTTTTGTTACTACAGGGCATACCAAAAGGTGTTGTAAATACAAGCTCTATCCCAAAATAACAATGGCTGACGATAGGTGAGGTCAGTATTTGTCTCAACAAACACTGTTCAAGTGTAGCCACAAAGCGAGTGGTTCGTATACGTCTTGTACGTCAGCTTTTTCAGAGGGTTGGGGTGTCCTACTGATGGAGCAAGTCCTATCAAATGCAGCATGGAGTAGTCTGTATGTGTGTTTTTGTGTGTGCATGCTTCTGTGTGTGTGTGTGTGTGTGTGTTGTGCGGGGTAATGCTACAGAGTTCGGATATATCCTTTGATAAAGCTGTCGGTGTGCAGCTCTTCTCCATTCTACAAGCCAAGTGTTCTGATGCAAACACCGTAAATTATTTGAGTTCGCGTAGTTTCAAAATCCTGTGCTAATGCTGCCTTTGCGGTTTCTAGCTGCCTCTATATAATTTACATTGTAAATTGTCTAAACCCGTCACTCAGAACGTTAGCAATGTTGCATGATTCCTGTAACCCCAGGGGAGAACAAAATTCCTTTCGGTGCATTTAGTATTTCATTTTGAGTCTTACTGCTCATCTGTCGCCCACGCATTGTACTAAACGTCTTGTCACCAACACTTCTGTTGCTAAGAAATAATAAAAACACGTCCTGATATCGATACTTAAAAATTGCACCTTATAATACACATTCATCTTTTTATCATCACTCTTCACCGAAAAAAGGATAAGGAACGTAAATGAGACAACGTGGAGATTGTGACGTTAGCATAATTGGGGTTTCCGGTAAAACAGTCTTAGTCGCTCAGACACAAAGCATAAAAAGTGAGTTATGAATTGTGTGTGATGTTAAGGTAAATATAAAGCAGTCTCGTTACAGGACTGGAGTGGCCCAGAGGGTTCCAGGAAGTTAAGGTTCCCAGATTACGTGACAACGGCACAGGATGGCGGTAAGGCTGTCAATCCTACGCACCGGCCGCCGTTGTCATGTAATCTCGGAACCTTAACTTCCTGGAACCCTCTGGGCTACTCCAATCCTGTAACGGGACTGCTTTACATTTTACTTCTTTAAACAGGATTAAAGTCTGCATGGATTCGAAAAATTCTCGGTATTAACAAGGATATCTACACTGAAGTGCAATATGATTGGTCTTTGAATGGATCATCATAGTTTATATGCGATACGAAATTAATTTGAAACGGACGATATACGTACGTATACACTGTACACTTGGTGAAAGAGTTAATACGGATTTTCAGCTTGTTGTTCACTCACAGAGGTCTGTTAACAGATGTAGTTATAACTGAGGATTAAATAGACGAAAAAGAACTTTAGTTAATCAAGTTTGAAACTTAATTTGTAATGTTCCGCCCGTTGCAGATTAACTGTGCAATTAGTGTAATGGGCAATACTGTAAGAAATATCCTCAGAAGAAACGAAAATCAAAATCGAATTAATTACGACACTACGAACGGTATCGTGTTAGTGCCCTCTGCCTAAGGAGTATCAGAAAAGATCCGAGAATCAGGAAAATATTCGGAGTACGAACAGCATTCTTATCTCGAAAAACGCACGTAGAATAACTCCTGAAAACATTACATAAAAATGAGATAGAGAAATCAATATAACATCCGATGCGAAAGGAAATATCTACGTAGGACAGCCAGAGACCACTTCAAGTACAAATTACCGAACATAAACGCAACGCAGAGATAGAAGAACCATCCGACCCAAAACAGCTGAAAGCTCTTGGCATGACAATAGTTGATTATATCAAGGCAAAGCAGAAAGCACCAACAGAGATGGAAAGAGATTCGCTGTGAAATGTGAGGTGAAAATATTAATCAGAATAACGAAGGGCTCATCAGCAAACAGAAATTGCAATTGAATCTCTCTTCTGAATGAAGGAAACGCGTGAGTCACGTAAGTGCATGTCGTGCGTCTGAACTATGGTCGATCCCGGGCACTGGATAATTTCCAACATTTGGCACCTGCACATGCGGATAAATGATACGCGGAATTACTGCCTTCACAGGCCTAAAGTTTCACTCAATCTCAAATATAAACACTTACCATAATTAAATATATATATATATATATATATATATACTCCAGAAATTACAAGTAGAGTGTTACATTTTGTTATTATATTTCGCATAAATTTGAGTCCCAAAAGTCTGGCAATCCACCACTCTGCCAGAACAACCTAATGGTGACACTGTTTTGGCAAGAGCTAAACAGATTATAAATATTCATTGTTTCCTTTGTTGAGGCAATGAATTATTTCAAGTTAGACCTACAGAAAATATTTTAGGTAAAATACAAAACAAATTCATTCTGTAATTTGTTTCCTTTTGGGTAATTCCCCGGCGTCTGAGTTCTAATTGCCCACGTTTCGGAACTCACTATCGTTTCCATCTTCATAGGCAGGTGAATGAAGTATGTCAGTGGTCAGCCAAGCCAAGCCAAGCCAAGCCAAAGTGTTAACTGGGGGCGGAGACTTGCGCGTATGTCAGTGGTAGGATTGTGCGTGGTATTTATACCTGGTTGGGTTGGAGCGGGAAAAGTGGCAGAGCCAATAGGAAGTGGTGTGCCCGTGCCCCGCACGGGCACACCACTTCCTATTGGCTACTACCACGCACAATCCTACCACTGACATACTTCATTCACCTGCCTATGAAGATGGAAACGATAGTGAGTTCCGAAACATCGGCAATTAGAACTCAGACGCCGGGGAATTACCTAAAAAGAAACAAATTACATTTATAACACGGCGAAAGCTTAAAAACAACAAATTCATTCTCTTTACTCCCGGATTAATTGCGCGACAGCATTAGACAAGAAGATAATTTTTACGGCTTACCGCGCTGTAAATCTACCCGATTTTGGAGGAATATCAAATTTATCACAAAGTGTGAACTAGAATTTTAATGAAACCCAGAAAACATGTCTTCTGTTGATAATTTTATCTTCCTTTATACAGTAATGTAAACACTTGACCGAATGAAGTTCATCTTGACCGAAACATGTAGCGAAACTATGCAAAACGGAATTGTTTTATGACACTGTTGTGTTTGTATTCATTTTCAAAACTGTGCCGATAACACAACGGGTTTAGCTGTTCTAAAAGATTTTTTTTTCTTACTCTCTATTTAACGCAGAAGTATTTTGAAATTACAGTATTTGACGACTTAAGCAAATGCGCAAGACACGTAACATCCTTTGTTGAAAGAAACCAAAGTTGAAGAATTATTCCGAACTGCAAGGTATATTTGAAACAGAAACCAAAACATTCGCCTGCCACATACTTCACTCTTAGCGTAAGTTGGTGATGAGGCTGCATTAGGGAAGGAAGAGGAATACCAACTGTTCATATTAGCAGTTCTTGAATTCAGACTTGAGAAATTATTTCTAAGCAAGTACAAAGTTTGGGAATTACTGCGTTTCTCAAGTGAACAACTTAAAGCTGCTTTCAAAATAAGCACAGCCGTCACAGATGCCAAGAAGCTTTCTGTGTTATTAATTTAGCGATACACTGCGAGTCAAATTAATGTCACTGGTATTGTTTTCAAGATTTCGGTGGAACTTCCTGTATGAGACCGACGTTGTTCACTACAGCGAGTTGCAGTGCTTAGGTCACACGAAAGGGAGGGATTATGTTGCAGAATTCCGTTTTTTATACATTATAATTGCTTATAGTTGCCAAACTTACTGTGCAGTTGCACGTACTGGGTAATTTCTTTTCGCGAAATGAAGTGGAATTTGATTAAGCAGAAAATGCAATTGCATATTTACATTAGAGCGAAAACTGTATATAATACTTATTAAGAATGAAAGATATATGCATGCCTACGTTATCGTATGGATGTATAACTACTGCCGAAGAAATATAGTCGGCCAAAGTTAAGAGGAGATATCAACACTCTTCATGGTGAAACAAGCTATACATCGGTTGAGAGCCTCCTCTTCTTTCTCATGCTGTTGTTGGTGGTGATAGGTAAAGATAAAGGTAAAGGTAAAGCAATCCCTGTTCAGGCCTGGACAGGCCCTGAGGGTTCAACGAGTTCGAAGCTTCCAGATTTCAAGAGAGTCGGCACATGAATTTGGTAAGATTGTTAGTCAAACGCACTGGCAGCATTTAACCTCCCAAGAAATATTCCTGGTATTCATTTCTGTTAGAGGCCGAGTCGATCCCAAACACCATAATGCGGCCAGAAGGATTATGTCAACGACACCATCGGAAATCGAAACCGCGACCTTCTGGCTTGTAGCTCAGTTCCTCAAACAACTGCGCCACCGCGTGCCCTTTATTGGCGATGACAAAAATCCAAATATATATGGAGTGTCCACTTGATAGTGAAGTCTAATGTATGTGGGGCTGGATATCATTTAAAAGGACAGTACGTCATAGAATATAATTCTAGAACATAATCACAATATGATGTTAAGTTCTGTGTTAATGATATGTACCTTCTATTGTAATATTTGGAAACACTGCTTTCTGCCGCACAGTTTATTTTTTATATGATTCTCACAACCAACGAAGATTATTTTTATAACCAGCAATAACCGTTTTCTCTCGGTATGGAAAAGAAATGTTTGTCTGTGAGGAGGGAAGGGAATCTGTGTATAAAATACAGATTAACGTCTGTCTTCAGAGTGTTAGGCGTCTCTTCGTTGACTGAATGTTTTGGTCTCTCTCACGAAAAAATATTACAAGCGCACACAAACACACACACACACACACACACAAATTAATCAATGTATATTTTCCCTTATAGGGATAAAGGGTGTTTCTTTTATCACCGCTCGCACAGAAAACCTTCATCGGCCGGGACATTCCACGAAGATGTGCTGCTCAGGGTAACGATTAAAGAAATCTAATATTCGAAGTTTATATATCATGCAATGGGTTAGGAATATTGTCGCGAATGTTTAGTATCTATTTCGAAATGGTCTTAAATATTTAGCCCTATAAGCCCAACAGTAACTCTGTGTAATATCAGGCTTAACATTAAATAGTTCTACGTTCTACCCACACAGTGTATTATTAACGTGTTCCATTAGGTATCTTACCAAAGAGCAGTTATTTCACTACACAGCCTTAACTGATTGGTTTTTATAACCGAGGTGGAGTGTGTTTATTGCGCGGTAGGATCTAAATTTTTATGTGGAGTTCAGGTTAATCTTTGACTTTGAATGGTATAAGTCACTCAGCTCCCCACTGTGCAATTTCATCCTGGTTTCTATTAGTTCCTCCGTCTTGCATATGAATATCTCCGTTAGCACCGTATTCTCCAACACCCTCCGCCTGTATTACTTCTTTAACGTGAAAGACTATATTTCACACCCATACTACAACATGCAACATTATACTTTTGCGTATTTTAATCTTTTTGATCGCGGTAGTGAACGAGGATTAAAAAATAATTATGAACAGATTAGTACTAATCATTACATAAACCAACAAATGCCCCTAAAAACACATATTTCAGTAGCAAGTAGTAAGTATTCTCCGAATATAATCCATTCTTAATGTTTCAATGTAGGCAATTTTGATTTGATAATATTGTTCCTAAATTTAATAACACGTAATACGTTAATAAAAATATTTTACTGGATGCAATATTCTTATCATCTTACGTGTTCTTATATGACTTCAGTATGATAGCCTGCCTTTCTGATACACAGATGTGTTCAAATTGGGCAGTCTACCTTTCAAACAAATCTGAAGCACTCTGCGGGTTTCATTTGGCAAACAGAGACATAACTTAAAAAACAGTACATTCTTGATGAAATTGTTCTATCAGTTTTAAGAGCACAATGTTTATGCTACGGAATCAAGGCTCCTATCTACACAAAGCTCAAACGCGATATAATATGCGCCATTTTCTTTAAAAACCACCTCCCTCTTTCTAAAAGGCACATTTGTATCTGTGGTTTGGGGTCGAATCAGGCCAAGGTGATGAGTGTCAAATAAGTAACCACGTCTGGCTATCAGAATTATGTTATGTCCTTACCGCCAATTCCAGTAAAGATGACTGTGAAGCATATTTACATGAGATGGTGGACCTTACTGGAGGAAGTAGATGAAACACTCGTAAATTTAAAGTTGTGGGTCGTGTGAAGTTAATTTGTGCAGGTCCTGTTTAATGCTGTAAGAAAAGACTCCACCCTTTAATGAAGACTTATGCTACGCTAATAATCAATGTATATTTTCTTTTTGTACTTATAATTTTTCTCCATTTTATTTGACATGTGAGGAAACGATGCTTTTAGCGTGGTACATAAAACAACCATCTTGTAATTTCCGATATGACCAGCGTTCTCTCATAAAAACCAATAATTTTAGGGAGAACAGTTTTAGTATATCTTACATTAAAAAAAGAGTGACTACTTTTATCTAGTTGAGCCTGACGTACCTAAACAAAATAAGTGTGATCATAGGAAGTGAGCAAGGAAGGAAGGATGGAAACAAGGAAGTAAGCAAGTAAGGAAGAAAGGAAGGAAGGAAGGAAGGAAGGAAGGAAGGAAAGAAGTAAGCAAGTAAGGAAG
>Ga0123355_10011437_pt1 | contig 13679 bp, 8 predicted proteins | sample TergutEmb28metaG_3_FD_89872 | JGI IMG/M metagenome (GOLD analysis project Ga0123355, IMG submission 89872) | Embiratermes neotenicus P1 segment gut microbial communities from Petit-Saut dam, French Guiana - Emb289 P1 | ecosystem: Host-associated > Arthropoda: Insects > Digestive system > Gut ...
CCACAAAAATCCATTTTTTATACAAACATAATAAACCCAGAAAACTGCAAAAATTTAAGTGGGGGGGGGGGGGAAGCAATGTAACGTGGAATTGTGGTTTCAAAGTCTTGGAATAATTAACTGGTTTCAAATAAAGTAAGAAATTTATGAACCATAATACGTAACATGTTACTGATTTCTGTAGATAATTCTGTGCATTTTATGCCAACACTTCAAGATAATGACAAAAATGGTATACACTTAAGCACCATTACATAATTCATATACAGTTCAATATTTACACAAAACTACGAAGAATGTGTATACACATTAAGCATTTATATTCAGTATTAAACCTGAAAAACTGATGAAGCAAATGCCTATAAAAGTATGCCAAAGAAAATAAATTTCACACTACCTTTTTGGAAAACCACGCCCGTTTAATTGCAACATTACACCCGTTTCTATTAACTTACTGTTACATAAGACCATAATATTAAACACTATTCAGCTTTACTCAGTGCAACAAAATTGAAATGTGGACCAACCAACCTCCATTTATAAGATAAAATCTAAACCACTCTGTGATGGGCGGTGGGAATTGGTAAAGTTCCCTGCAAGCAGTTCCCCTTCACCAGTACCACATACTGGAGCTTACACATTTCTTTCCCTCGCAAGAAAACACTTTGAAAACAATAAACAACACCCTCCACCACCTGCCAGGGAACATTACTGATTGTCGGCAACATACAGAGAACAGCCCTCGACAACGCACACCTTAACTCGACGCCTGCCTACACCCCTAGCTTATATATGTATTTATAGTCAGTGCAATGACAAAGCAGCAGAACTTGTCAAGACTAAACCTCTGTAAACATAAAAACACAAATATATATGAAATGATAAATATATTGTTGAAAATAGTGTAGCCTTGCAAAGTTCTGCTTCATGGTGAACAACAACAAAACACTGTGTACACATGAGATGATAACCTGTGTAAAATGTTACAAAAAAAGTACTTTAAATCACGATACATTCTGCTGAAAATATTGCAGGTTTTCATCTCAAATGTTCACAAATGCAGAATATGAATTAAGGACAGCAAGCATGAACAGTCACTCCAATGCATTACTCTTAGATGACGTAATTCGTAAACTTACACAACACTGCTTCCTTCAGTGGCATGTCAGTTGGAAGAACTCTAACGTATCATATTACAGAAGCACAAATGTTACTTTATGTGAAGACATCAATTTTACAGATACACCACACACTAAAAACCAACCCAAAATAAAATTGAATCTCAAAAACATACACCAACCAAACACCCCCCCCCCAAAAAAAATGGTCAGGTAAAATATAATATTATACATACATATCAGTGTTAACACGGAACATTAACCCCAAAAACTATCATCTTTATAACCTGTGTGCAAATTCTTGAAATCACAGGGAATTATGAGTAAAAGACAAGTAAAGCAGTCCTTTCTTCGCGGCACATAAAAGATTCAAGTGATGCAATGATGGCATCAATGCGAAGAAAATGTTAACACCCCCAACCTTCTAATGTTAATAAATATGGCAACTCACTTGTGAAAACTTTTTCTTCACACTGCTGGCAAAAAATAGAATCCATACACATCGCATCAGTGGAAAAGATGTAACCTCACGACAATAGCCATTTTCACGATTCTCAAGAATTTATAACTCACAGTCACAACAAACATACACACACAAGCATTGCAGTAAAAATGTGGGAAAAATTTTATATTCAGAAAAATGAATAAAAGAAAAACATTCTAGTAAATCACTGCAGCTATATGTGACGCAATCTTCAAGGTATAGATGTTCAGTTGCAAAAGGTTGTAACTTAGCTTCCCCACACAGCACAATGAAGTAATAACTCAGCGGTACCAAAGTACACGCCTCATACACCCCACAGACTAGAGAAGGAATTTCATTACTAAGATTGGGCAAATGTCTCACACAGCCAACAGAACACTGACAATTCAAGTCTTAAGGGATGTTAATCCACGCTGACTGATACAGAGTTACCAATGTTCTGGAAGAGCATAATGCCTTCATCTTCAAAGTCATGAAGTGGTCTAGCACTGCTCCTCCAAAATGTCAATAACTAGGTAGCACACCACATGGGATAACACAAGAGATGACTTCAGTATTTATGAACACCAGGCAGATCCTGAAGTCTCACAAAAATATCACTTTCCACAAACAAGGAATAATGAAACACTTCACATAAAGACTAAACAAAGTTCAAATGAGCAGAAGTCAATATGTAACAACAAACCACCATGATTAAGTCTGCCAACTTCTGCGTTATGGCAGTGAACCTTAAAATGTTTCATGTTTAAAGTCTAATAACATACACATCAGCATAAACCAACCATGTACACAAGAAGTGCAAATAACAATAAAACTTCCAATTATTCATTTTTTTTTCATATCCTGTGTTTCAGCCCCATTAAGCCAGCACCCTCAAATTAATATTGTGAACACAGCACCCAAACTGAATGGTTTACACCACAATCTGGAATTCAAATGTGAAAGTGAAAATAGAGGAAAGATTGCACACACTACTGGCATTCCTAATTTGATACTACAATTGGAGAATAAAGTCAGACACAACTTACAAAACACAGTTGGAGAAGGCTGTGCTGAACACTGAATGAAGAAAAAGGGAGGCAACCTTCACTTAACATGACACACATAACTGAATTACAAATTTAGTCAAACATAAAACATCTTCCTCAGAGCTGACTGACTACAAAGATTTGACACTACACAATTATGGAAGCCCCCCTGAAAACAGTGAATTTTCAGACTTACATGCCAAGAATGTCACATCACACTGGAGGGCACTTGAATTACATTATAAAGAACATGTTACATAATTTCCAATCAACCACTATTAGCTTTCTGAATGTATACTCCCAGGAATGGCAAAATGTACAAACCTTTAGAAAGTACCATGAAATTTTCTATATTTTCACAAGGTTAAAAAATAAATTTGTTAGAGAGAGTTTGTATATCTGCCTTAAAAAAAATCACTACAGCTAAACACAAGCACAGGCAGGTGGCAATTTTTATATTCTACATGAAAGTCTTAACCACACATGTGCAAAGACTATGTTACTTTGGCTTCTCTCTACCAAATACCAGGCAGATTTCCATTGAGGTATGATTTTACACGCACATCAGAAGGTCTGAAGTTATTACAGTCCAAACCACACCTTGCATATGACATCAGAACTAACATACACATTCTTTGCCATGGCTCATACACGATCTATCCTAAATTCCACTGCTGTGTAAAAATTAAAATAATGTTCCAGACTCTCATGCGGCACGGCACATCATGCCCTTAGGTGGCACACAATATATTACTCAACAGGTGGACAAGCACACAGCTCACTTTATTGGACTACAGCAGAAATTAACTGGTTTTATAAAGTTTTCTACAAGTGATACATGTAGTCAAAGGACATAAACTGAGAAGGGTGGAAAAAGTTCTGTGATGTATTTTAATTACTTCTGTCACATGACTAATTTACAACGGTATACCAACAAAATGCACAAACTTGTTCCACAGATATTTATTTTAGAACATCATGCTGAATATTCCTACATGTTGCAATCTGCATGGCACCATCACCAGGGAACTAAACCAAAGTAAAACATTGCCAAAACCAAATTACTCATTTCTGTACACAGCCGATGTTATACAGGTACTCTACAAATATCTACATTTTAACCATCTGACTCAACATCAGTTGTGCACAAGAGTGAATAATTTGGTTTTATGATGTGCTACTTCGCTTCAGTTCCCTCGTGATAGTCCCATGCGAACTGGAACATGCAGGAATATTCACAGTGTAAATTTAATATAAATATGTAAGGAACAAGTCTGTCCATTATTTGGGTTAGTGCCATAAATTAGTCACCAATAATGCATGGAATTAACACGTAAAGTTCTGTCACATGGCTATTTTCATGTTACCTATATTTTGGTACATGCAATTAAGATTTCATAATTACTTGCAGCATCCGAAAACAGTATGTTTTATTCCAAGCAACAAACAGTATCACACAAGACAATGGACCCTGCCTTGTATCTTAAACAACAGCTGGTCAGCACCTTTGAGTGCCCACCTATCTTATCCATGTCCACGGTTAAAGGCTCAAGAGCAAGTAAGAAGACTTGTGTGAAACTATGACACAAAAGTATGTATAGAACCACACACAGCTCTTTCTGTTTCGCATATGAATTCACCTTGTCTAAAAATAAGGTGGACATATCAAACATGCCTGGTCATCACTGCAAATTACTCTACCACGCACTCTATGTATTTGGTACAATTTGATGCTTGCAATTTAGTCGAAACTCTTTACAATATAATACATCACATTTGTGCCAAACCATCCACAAATGGGCTTGAAAATTATGTCTGTATCCTGACAGAGTTGTCATCAGACTCCGCTCCATCTTTGTTATATCCCATGACCATCCTTTAGGACGTAAAAGGTTTTTACGACTGTATGGAAGTTAAATGCAACTCAATACTATGTTTTTTTTAAATGCATATGACTTTAAAATGATGAGAGAAATTTTAAAACAAAAGTTTAAGAAACAATGAGCACACATACGTGTATATTTACATAGCTATTATAATGACCACACACCACAACATACAAACTCTATCCTAGTTTACGTTATATTATATTTAAATTTCACGATGGATTTCACACATCCAATTTCATAATTCCTGTAGAGATTATACATGTAATTTGCACATTTATCAATATGCAAGCCTGTAAAACCCAAGTTGTCCTACTTTTGTACTCACAGAATGCCTTGATAATGGCCTAATGAAGATCAAACATGCTGAAGTGAAGACAGGGGCTTAAGTTTCATTATTATTAGCAACTTTTGTATACACGGCTGGTCTATGCTGATCTGATGGGCAATGTCCACTTTAACAGAAGGTAAGCAAAGTTTTGGAGAAATCACCTGCCACCAACTTCAGTGTTGAAGCCACACAGAATCACAAACCACATGCAAACGTCCTTATCACCATGAAATCTTCACATCTCATACAGCTTTCATATGTCACGTGAAACATATTGTTATGTTACAACCTCTAATCACCATGTGCCAACCTAAAGGAATGCACAGGCAATTGCGGCAAAATAAAATATGTTTGACACTGCCAGCTGAACTGTTCATTTTACCATATATATATATATATATATTCAGAAAGGCTGCATTTTATGTTAATCGCCCTAAAAATTGACAAGTTTACACTGAATTTTGCAGTGATGCTACAATAACATACCAAGAGTATGCAATAACTTACATACGCTCTATTCCACGTTCTGTAACACAACCAATGTAACAACCTTAAAATGAGCAGATAGTTTTGAGCAAGTGATACAAATTTTTCCTTGAGGATGGTGCAGTACACACCAAAACATGTAGGAGAGATTTGGTAATAAATATATGTATTCAATTACATAATGTGCATTTACTGGAATATTAAAGATAAAACCGTTCAAAAGATGTTTGGTGGCAAAAGTATGATGACTTCCACCATCCTACAAAGCCAGAATTAGCATCTGTAAGTACCACGCAATCAAAGATCCCAGTCCCCTGTTGACCCAATAAAATGCCAACTCTGTGCTTGGCTGTCTTGCAGACCAAAGAGGGCCAATTAGGGATACCACTGCCATGGCTTAAAGGACACAATGATCCCTAAAGGTTAAGCACTTGATATATACCTCATGTCTCACATTATATGCAAATTTTCTTCTCCTTGTTTTCTCTACCTGCACCTAAAGCATGATTTTGAATTTTGGGTTTAACCACGTCATATGCTGAGATGCTTCTGATGTTCTGCCATACACTAAAATTGTCATCTTTAGAGCAAGCAACCAAAGAGAAGGATGCAACTTCATGTGTAGGTCCTATAGTAAGGATGGGTTGGTGGAGTGTGTTGATACCCACAATTATACCCCCTCCGTTAACACCAGTGTAACAAACACATAGCCACAGATATTTCTAATGCATAGCATCATGTTCCACACTGCCACATGTTGAATCTTATGCTGCAGTTGGGAGGGTAATACACATTAATGAGTCCAGTAGTAGTAAAGTGAAAAATGCAACTTAAGATATGCTTTGACAAGCCAGGAAGAACAAATAAGACACTTCCCACAGACTAGTCAATTACCAACCACAGAGGTCTCAAAAATGCTACTATTGTGGTTGGAGAGGGGGTAGTGTATCTAATTACACAAGGCATTCAGTTGAAAATGGAACCCCAGCACAAGACATGTCACCGACTGCAGACTACCATGCCTCACACTGTTATACAGCATCATCTCAATGCAGCAATACAGTCAAGTATCTCACGCCAAAACATGCATAAATTATAAACCGTCTGTTGTGGTTTGTGAATGCAAGTACAGAGCAAGAGATTTCTTCTGTAACAAACTGATGTTTCTTTCATGAATATGCAATAGTCTGTTGTAGAGGTTTTTACTGTGGAGACCTATGTAAGGGAAAAAATCCTCAGGAAGTGTAACAGAAAATTTAGAAGACAGTTTCCCTGTGTTCCAGTTCTTTCAAAATCAGCAAGACATAACTGATGAAAAAATGTCAAACAGTAGTCTCCTTATCAATAAGCAACAAATGTAACGAGCTGATCCATCTGACCTGTCCCATGAAGACAGTCAGTAAGCCAAATGTCCCCTGGCTGTATCATAAGCACTGGGCAGGGTATGTCTCATGGTAGGGTTACCATCTCACTGCCACCAGGCCTGCAGGGTGTCTCTCTTCAACACCTACCCTTTTACCTGTCCTGCAAGGGGGGACCTAACAGTAGCTACACTACTCATGGCAGAGCTCTCTGGGTCATTAGCATACGGAAGCATCCTCACCACATGAAGATAAAATTAAGAAAATAGAAGAGAACTAAATGTACACAATTTAAATACCATTACTGTAGATAAGACATAAATGGACACAACATTTAGTATGTATGAATGAATGAAACACACATTGTCAAATTAGTGTACAATATATTTCAGCTGGTAGAAGAAAGGTAGACAAAGGGGGAAGGGGGGGGGGGGGTAACAACATCCATGATCCATGAAGGGCAGGGACACCTGGACACCTTATACCCAGTGACTGATGGTGATGACAATGATACAAAATGTTCTTTCATAGAAAATATTAGGTGACACTGGAGTGCCATGAGAAGCATCGCAAAGAAAGTTTTTAAGATGGTCATCAACTGAAAACTTTGTCTCAATGACACTTGTACAAACAGCCAATAAACTTCAGTTGAAACCAACTGTGCAAGAATCCTGGGTATCAGACTACCATAGCAACCTAATTCTGTACAGAAGTACCTAATGTCTGTTGGTATTCTGAATGAAACTTGCTTCATGTCACCCTTCTGGCATCCTGAATTTTGAGGTAGGTCCTAGATTTTTGGAAAATTTGTAAACCCCTAGTTGAAAACATACAAATTTATGGTTGTGCAAAAATTCCAGATGGCAGACTGCGTTGAGAGCGCACAGTTTTGTAACTGGTTCTGTGATGCAGTGTGTAGTGGTGAAGTCCATACACCACAAATGTACTGGCCACACGAGATACAGTTTTACTTAACTAACCACACAGCTGCTCAAATGGTCTTATATAATTCCAGACAAGTGCTGTCACACAACATTAAAGTTTGGGTATGCCTCACCAATATGAGAAGAATAATGGGACCCCTTTTCTTTTGAACACAATATATTCAGAAAGATACACAGAAAAAAATTCTGACACAGTTTTAAAAATTCAAGCAGTCAGGATGGAATATAAGTTCTGGCAGCAAAATGGTGCAAATGTCCATACAGCCAAAAAATTCAATGGCTGCTTTATGCAGCATTTTTAGTAAGTGAAAAATAGTCAACTTTGTGGCCTGCTCACTCACTGCATCTCATGGCAGGAGATGATTGTATGTGGTAAAGTTTTTAAAAAAAAGGGGGAGGAAGGAAGAGAGAGGATGAACTTAAAGAAATCATCAGCAATTTAGTTCAGACAAGAACTCCAAACAGTTTTCAATAATTTGTTGATGAAGCATCAAGCATGTGACAGCTAAGTATCACTGCTATCGCCTCCTCTAATATGCAGTAAGTTACAAGGTGAGCTAGGTTGTAAAGAGTCAAAAATTTTAAATCCCAAACCCTAGCATACTGTGTAACCATTATGGCAGATACTGTCCACAGTTCTTCAGCTTGGTTTTCGAGCTACATGTTCACATAATTAGAGTCAGGCCAACTATAACCACTTTTGAGCAGTACCTATGTAACACCAAAACTTCACCCAATTCACCCTTAGATAAATGTGGTCACCTTAAAACAAATCAGATCAATATACTGTTTTCACTACACACTTAAGCTGTACATAAGAAAAGCCTGGAAACATAAAAATATCATATGTATTTTTATCCAGATGGATTTCTTCTCAGTAAAACATTCTGAAAAGTAAATATCTTTCAATGCACACAAATGTACCCTTCACATCACCAGTAGCCTGCCACTGGCACTGTACCCACCACCCAAGGTTTGTGAAACGGGGTCAGAGTATTTAATGTGAAAGAATCCACAGAATACGTAACTATCTCCATTCTTATACTGATAGGACATTTCTTCTGAGCCTAAAGAAGATGAAAACAGACTTTCTTTCCAAATTTGTCTCTTTTACGTCTGCTATCTTCACAGAAACCACCCGTTCTCCAATTCCTTTCCAAACAAATGAAATACATTCACTATCATAATATGCCTGTACAAATATCGAGATGGACTGCCCAGAAACTGAAGTCTGTGTGTGGTGTGACTCAGACAACATATGAAGTATTGCTTCTTCATTAAATTCTACACCTTGCAAAATCTTATCACATCTACAGAAAGGGGCAGGTTCCTGAAACAATATGTGCCTAAAGTGGAATATCCAGATGATGAAATCACTTTTCTTGCATCCACTAAAAATGAGTCATGGTGACCGACCCACCCTTTGGACAACCATCTGTAAATTCTAAGCACTATCCCTTTATTCTGTAAATAGTCACTGGTAGAATAAGGTTCCCAGTATCATTTGTGCAGGCCATTATAGTAGTAAGTTCCTCTGTACACACATCAGCTGTGCAGCGCATGGCTTTACTTCCCTACTTGGTGCAAGCTTTTTGTGTCAGTTTATTATAGAGCTGATATCTGGACTCATCAAGATTTTATAGGTGTTCTGGTTTGATCACTACACCAAGCTTCTCCAGTTTCTCATAGTAAAGGAAAATATCCTGACACATCTTGATTTAGGCCAATGCAGTTAAGTCAGTAGTAGTCCTCCTGTTGTTCTCATTAATACAGTTTGGTTACACTTTCAGAATCCTTGGACCCAACATGAACTTTCCATTTAATCATTTTCTTAGAAGGCATGTTTTATTCCATATGACTGTGCACAAGAGACAGCAACTTTTCAGACATTAACGGAAAGTATTCCAAATCCACATGCAGATTTTTTTCAGAATAGTACACCAACAGCAGTTACAGCAGTTCTTGATCCATGTAAAATATGAGTTGCTCTCCTTGTTATTGAACTTCATGTCCAAATCACATTGCAGCACTGTTTTAGGGCAAGAATCAGCATGTTGCTAAATCCTTCCCTCCCAAAAAGCTACAACAGCTGTCTGCATATAATGTTCAATCCATCATGACTGTGTCTTGCTTACATATTTTGTCACCTACACCAATTGTAAACACTTGTCACTATCAGTAGGGAGTTACACGTGTACAGAATACTGACAGCACATGCCCTGCAGGGATTTAGTATTCACAGCTGGCCATAGCGTACTGCCAACAGATATGCCAGTATTCTGTGAGATGTTAAGGCACTGTCTATAGTCAACTACACAGCATGAAGTTACACATAAGGCTGTATTTATTTTTTCAGTTACAACCATTTTCTTCCATTCTTTGCAGTTACAAAACATTGTGCTAACTTCAACTAACACTGCAATTTCCATTCTTTACCCCATGGCAGCAGCTACTTGACTGCATTACAAATTTACATACAGAAAGCAAATTCTAAAACTCACCTGATTCAACATTTGACCAATCCACTCTAGTGTACTATTTTTTTTTAATTATTGTTGATTGAGCATGCTCCATTACCCTCAGTAGTACTACACACTATGATCACATAGTAAACTATTTAGCTTAGAGAGGAGTAGTGGTTGTGGATCACCACCACTCCTTTACATTTAGTTGGTTACTTTGTTACACATCTTTAATGTGCATGTTCAGGCTATGCAATCATTACACTCTATTGTAGGAGTTCAAAGTCAATCGATTCAATAAAAGAACTGATCGAGTTCCAGTAATTGGTTATAAGTTCCTGTTTACTGGCTGGCCAGTTCCCTTTTTTAATTATATGTTATATTAGAACATATCTTTGTGTGTGCGTCTTTGTTCAGTGGAACAGCAAGTGGTCCGTTGTTTGGTCGCCTTGACCGCAGATGCACCTTGCGTCTTCTTGTAATTTGAAGCAATGGAGGTATGCCCTTGTTCTCCCATGCCCAGTCAACATGGCTGTTAGATTTGGGGTCAGGTTAATTTTTATCCCCAGCCTGTCCCATACGGTTGGAAAGTACTCTTTTGTAGTGGCTGCCTTGGTGCATGTCGTCCATTCGTCTTGCCATTTTTGCTTTGCTTCTTCTGCTGCTTCATAATATAGGGTGCTCTTGGGGACTCTGTTGAACGCAATGCTGGTGCCGTTGCTTCGTGCCGCCTCCTTGGCTAGTTTGTCGGCCAGTTCATTGCCGTAGATCCCCATGTGGGCCTTTACCCACAAGAACGTTATTTTCCATTCACTTCTCTCCAAACTAGCTACCCTCTTTCTAATCTCCTCGACAAGGTACGCACGGTTGTTAATGTTATGAAGGGAATCAAGTGTGACCATACTGTCTGTGAATATGGTAGCCGTGCGTGGGTAGATGTTTTTTTCGTGCCACGATTCAATTGCCTCCAGAGCTTTAACTATGGCCAGCTGCTCAGCCTGGTTGTTAGAGCATCTGCCATCCTGTTTTAGCTTTAATTGGGCTACCATTCACTGCCTATGAAGATAGCTGTGCCGGACCCAACCCCTTGATGGTGCTTGCTTCCGTCAGTATATGCTTATACCGATGCTTCCTCGTTGCCTGCTACTTCTTTTATTGTAACAGCGTCTGTCGGGTGCAGCCAGTACTTAAGTTCCACAACGGAGTCCAATTCGAATAAGTGACCACCGTCTTTTCCTTAATGTTGTAGCGTTTAACCACCTCTGCCAGTTTAATGATTATGAGGGTCATTACCGTCAGAATGCAAAGCGCTTCACTTGACGTGGTATGATACGCCTTTGCCATTCTTATGTTTATTAGACGCTGCAATCTGATGTATTTCTATCTGTTGTGCTCATATTTCATGGCATCTATCCAGACAGGAGCTCCGTATGTTAGCAGAGGTAGGATAGCACCCTTGTATATAGTCGCAATTGATGGATGTTTTATTCCCCAGGACAGTTTGGCCATTTTTGATAAGCTGTAAATAAGTTTTGCACATCACTCTGCAGCACTGTTTATGTGTTTTTGAAATCTAAATTTGTGACCTATAATTATGCCCAAATATTTCTTCTGAGTAACTTGCTCCAGTGGTTTGTTATTTAGGTAAACTGTAATATTCCTTTGTTCTCTCTGTTTTCTTCATGAAACCAGCATTACTTTGGATTTCGTTTTGTTAAATATTATCATGTTGTTCTTTGACCATAATGTTACTTTACTTAGCGCTGCGTTGGAATAATTTTCCACCGCAAATCGCCACTAATTGCCATAATCAACCGCAAAGGCCACCACTTTTGTTTGTGCCATAAATTTAAAATTCAGCAACGAATTGTACTGTATATTCCAGAAGCCTCAGCCGCAGCAAGACCCCTGCAGGCATCCTCTGCTTATTACTTTCTCCAATCGAAAGCTGTTAGTTGACAAAGCCGCTGTGCGCTGGGAAAAGTAGCTCTTTATTAGTTTGTAGAGGTTTTTGGGACAACCACAAGCTCTCAGTTCCTTCAGAATGCCCGGCCACCACACCACATCAAAAGTGCCCCTGACGTCCAGACTCACTAGCGTGATAACCTATCCTGCCGCCAAGCATTACTTAGCAAAAGCTTTAACTGCCATGGCTGCATCTATGGTGCCTTTTTGTGGTGTGAAACCGTACTGATTTTCATTCATAAATCCTTGTGAGAACATGTGATGGTTTATACTGTTGATCAATACCTTTTCCAGCACCTTCCCTCTAGTGTACTATGTTACATAACACAAGTTAACATACACTGTATGAACAGACACGTAGTCACGGAGGGCAAGTTCTGCATTCAAATGGACATTCTGTACATAATTGGGGTTCTTCCATAGCCAATTCCAAAGTTACAAATTTTACACAATTAAAAGACAAATGGGAAATACAAGTGCAAGACTGTCATGAAAAAAACCAGCTCACAACATATACCAATTATTCTTTCATGGTTGTAAAGGATGATCAGAGAATTCGTAAAAACAGCAGGTCTTGAAACAGCTGACTGGATATTAAATGCTCAGAATAACCTACACCAAGCAACTGGGAAAAACTGAAGACACGCTACTGAGGAAGTGAACATGCACAATAAAAATCATTTCCCATTTACATACAACAGTTACCCAAACTGTTCTGAACAAGAAGAAACACAGATTTATGCAAATATGAAAGATTATGATGAATTAATACTTCTATCCACCTAGATAAGTATAGCAATTAAATCAAGCAACAAGGAAAACAATCCAGAAATGTCAAAACTATACAAAAATTATTTCCCTATGTTAAATTTCTGCCCATGATTAATGACAATTTCAGAAAAATATTTTCAGAATGTTCACAAAAGATGGTAAAATACAGCCACTTACAGTCTACAATACTTAAAAGTATCAGCACTATAAGCAGTGCACTACCTGGCAAAAAAATGCAAATAAACACAGGAAAACTATGAATTAACACATTGGCGCCCGACAGCTGTGAACACTGCCCACCCCTCGTGGACCGGACATTTAAACTCTCAATCGGACCTTTAACCTTACAACTCCATAGTACCGTACGAGTCCCTTTACATGAACATAACTTTTCTCAATATAAACATATTTAGTTAAAATTTTATTTCTGTACTCACCAGGTATTCTAGTAGTGTTTAAGGGTATGGTATCTCTCGAAGCATTCTCCTTTGTGTAGAGGCACAGTGCAAAAGGAGCATATGTATCGTGTTTCTTTCCTCTTCTTATGTGCAGCACAAACACGACACGGTTTTGATGGATACTTCTTAGTTCCTGTCACAATTGCTTTCAACTTATGTTTCTTCACGTCTCCCCCTAATAACCTTCCTGGTGGGTCTTGATGTGGTGCCCTTGGAGTGGTCCATTTTTCAGGCCCTTCTTCCTCCTCCTCCATTTCGTCTCTGTTAGTGTTTATTGCCGCCCAATAGTTAGCTGTTTCAAGCAAGAAATGCTTGTATGACAGGAAGCTGTCAGAGTTGTGATATTTATAAACCCTGAACGCATTGAAAAGAGCACAATTTAGGA
>Ga0123355_10011438_pt1 | contig 13679 bp, 11 predicted proteins | sample TergutEmb28metaG_3_FD_89872 | JGI IMG/M metagenome (GOLD analysis project Ga0123355, IMG submission 89872) | Embiratermes neotenicus P1 segment gut microbial communities from Petit-Saut dam, French Guiana - Emb289 P1 | ecosystem: Host-associated > Arthropoda: Insects > Digestive system > Gut ...
GAGCCGAAATCGAGATCGAGCCGGTCGATCAGGATGATATCACGAATCGAAAGGGAAACGAGCATAGGGCCGAGGAACTCCCCGAATCACCCGATCAGGCACAGTCAGTGCTCTTATATCTTCGATGGAAACAGGTGAAAGGGCAAATCACCGTTCCCCCTCAATCTACGACCCAGGGTTCCAGCCGCCCCGCCTTTGATGTCGTACGTCCCCACCCCCAAAACGCGAAAGACGCCAAAGCCCCTTTGAAAAGCAGTCCCGTCTTCACAGCGGCAGCCCGAGCCATGTGCGCTCAGCCGAGCCCCATATTGTGAAAAGCCTTGGAAATCCAGGACCCCTGATCTTCATGCGGCTCAAGCCCGCTACCTTGGAGAAGCGCATAGGCGTCCTTGTACCATTGCGAATCCGGGAAATTATGACCGAGAACCGCCGCCGCTGTCTGGGCTTCATTCGGAATGCCGAGCGCGAGATAGGCCTCGGTCAGCCGCATCAAAGCTTCCTCGGCATGACGGGTCGTCTGATATTTGAACAGCACTTCGCGGAACCGATTGATCGCAGCACCGTAATTATGTTGCTCCAAATAATAGCGCCCGATCAGCATTTCCTTGCCGGCAAGCTGGTCTCGCGCCACTTGCAGTTTGTAATGCGCATCCGCCGCATATTCGGAATTGGGAAATTTCTCGGTGATCTGGGTGAAGATCTCAAGCGCCTGCTTGGCCCGGTTTTGATCCCGGTTGATATCCGGAATCTGGTTATAATTGGACATCGCCTGAAGATAATAGGCATAGGGAAGGTCCGGTGAGGTTGGGAAAAGCGTAATGTATCGCTTGGCCGCTGCGATGGCGTCGTCATAGCTGGCGGCTTGATATTGGCTGAAGGCGGTCATCAAGATCGCCTTCCTTTGCCATTGCGAATAGGGATATTGCTTTTCGACCTCGGTAAATTTCTTCGCCGCGTTTGCATAATCCTTGGTTTGGAGCTTGCTGAGCCCTTCATTGTAGAGCTTTTCTGCCGGAATATCGGGCTCGATCTTGGTTTTATATTTCTCGCCCTTGAAGAGATTCATCGGGTTGAGCGAATCAAGCCATTCCTGGGCTGAGGCGGGCGAGCCGCAAACCAGCACGGCTGCCGCTGATAATGAAATTAAAATGCCCTTCCTACGCATCAACGGCACCCCACGTCCTAAAGAAAATCTTATAATTCTGCTTTTCGACATCAACGCCCATCCCCGCCAATGCCTCGGTAGGCTGCTGAAAAGATCTTGAATTCGTCTCATCCTTCGAGAAGCGCCCTTCGGGCGCTCCTCAGCCTGGGGGCGGTATGGGCGCCTTGACTCCTTATCCTGAGGAGGCCCGAAGCGCGGTCTCGAAGGATAAGGATTTCATGCACGCCCTGGTTCAGCTGTCACTCAGCTCAACGCAAAATTTATCTATGCCGCTGTTGCGGCGTTTTTTTCAGTCGGCAAAAAAGCATTTCTATGGCAAGGGTGTTACTTTATCGTCGGTCCGGCTCGTTGCTCCGGCTTGCCCTTTGGCGACCGAAAGCACAATCCTTGACGCATCCTGTCCATCGGCTTAACTAAGGTCATTGAAAACCTAGGGGATCCCCTGCAGGGGGCTGAGAGGCTGGCGGCGCTTTTAGCGGTCCAGCGACCCTTTGAACCTGATCCAGCTTGCACTGGCGTAGGGATGGTGACCATGCTTAAATCTTACCCTTACCTTTTTCGCGCCTTTTTTGGCCCTCGCGCGAGCGATCCTGCCGGCCGGCTGAACGCCTTCAAGCCCTCGTAACGACAATGAGAACGAGAAAGGCGCTGCCGATTCGCATTCTGGGCGCCGGCGTTGCAGGCTTAACCGTTGCCTTTGAATGTGCCCGCGCGGGCTTTGGCGTCGAACTTTGGGAATGGCGGGAAGATGCCGGTCTTGGCTGCTCCCACCTCGCGGGCGGTATGCTCGCACCCTGCTGCGAGGCGGTGAGCACAGAGCCGCTCGTTTATGAACTCGGCCTCGAATCGCTTGAATTCTGGACAAGGACGATGCCCGTCGCGAGGAGGCGCGGATCGCTCGTTCTGGCGCCGGCTCGGGACCGGCCGGAGCTCGTTCAATTTGCCCGCCGTGCCAGAGATTTCGAGGCGCTTGATGCTTCCGGCCTCGCGGCCCTCGAGCCGGCGCTCGGCGGGCGCTTCGATCAAGCCCTGTTCTTTCCGACCGAGGCACATCTGGATCCGCGGCTCGCTATGGTAGAGCTCACGGCAGGCCTCCGAACTTTTCCCAATGTGACGCTGCGCTTAGGCGAAGATGCGCGCACCGCACCGAAAAACGCCGGCTGGACGATCGATTGCCGGGGTTATGCAGCGCAGGACAAACTGCCGGATCTGCGTGGTGTCAAGGGCGAGATGCTCGTCCTCTTCACCGAAGAGGTCGCGCTTTCAAGGCCGGTGCGGCTTCTGCATCCGCGCCAGCCGGTCTATATCGTGCCACGCGGCGATGGGCGCTTCATGATCGGCGCAACCTCGATCGAGAATGAAGAAGCCGGCCGGATCACGGCGCGCGCCATGCTCGAATTGCTCGGGGCCGCCTATAGCCTGCATCCTTCTTTCGCCGAGGCGGAAATCATCGAGACCGGCGCGGGCCTGCGCCCGGCCTTTCCCGATAATCTGCCGAAAATCCTCCGCGACGGACGGCGGATTTTCGTCAACGGCCTTTACCGCCACGGTTTTCTACTGGCACCGGCCTTGGCAAGCCGCGTCGTGCGCATGATCCGCGATGGCGCTTATTTTCCGGAGGTGATGGATGCACATTCATGTGAACGGCAAAGCGCTTGAGGTTGAAGCGCATACGCTGGCCGCCCTGCTCACCGAGCTCGACTATTCAGATGAGGCGGTCGCCACCGCCCTCAACCAGAATTTCGTCCGCCGCACGGAGCGCGCAACCACAAAATTGCACGAAGGGGATGCGGTCGAAATCGTTGTGCCGCGCCAGGGAGGCTAAAGTGCCGAAGGATCAGAGGTCCGATCCGCTGCGCCTTTATGGGCTTGAATTTTCCTCAAGGCTTCTCGCCGGGACCGCGCAATATCCCTCACCCGCCATTCTCTCGCAGGCGGTCGCCGCAGCCAAAGTTGAGATCGTCACGGTGTCCTTGCGACGCGAGGCCGGCAGCAGCCGGGCCGGACAGAATTTCTGGTCCTTGATCCGCGCGCTTGGCGTGCGGGTCCTGCCCAATACGGCGGGCTGCCGGACGGTGAAGGAAGCCGTAACGACCGCCGAAATGGCGCGCGAGATCTTTGGCACGCCCTGGATCAAGCTCGAGGTGATCGGCGAGGAAGATACGTTGCAGCCGGATGTCTTTGGCCTCGCCGAAGCCGCCACAATCCTCGCCCGGGACGGCTTTCAGCTCTTTCCCTATACGACGGAAGACCTCATCGTGGCGGGCAAGCTGCTTGACGCCGGCTGCGAGGTTCTGATGCCCTGGGGGGCGCCGATTGGCACGGGACGTGGCCTCAACAACCCTTATGCCCTGCGCTCACTGCGCGCGCATTTTCCGAATGTACCGTTGATCATCGATGCCGGGATCGGCGCACCTTCGCATGCCGCATCGGCCATGGAGATGGGCTTTGACGCCGTTCTATCCAATACGGCCATCGCCAAAGCGGGTGATCCAGTGAAAATGGCGCAGGCCTTTGCGTTGGCGGTCGAAGCCGGACGGCTTGGCTATCGCGCCGATCTCATGACGGCGCGCGACATGGCCGCGCCCTCCACCCCCGTTATCGGCCGCCCCTTCAGTGACCTCGCGCGGGCTTGACCCCTTCTATCCGATCGTCGACAGCGCCCTGTGGATCGCCAGGCTTCTGCCTTGCGGCGTCCGACTGGTGCAATTGCGGATCAAGGATCAGCCGCAGGCGGTGATTAAAGCCGAGATCTGGCAGGCGAAGGCGCTTTGTGCGCAATATGGCGCGCAGCTCATCGTCAATGATTATTGGCGGGCGGCGATCGAGACCGGCTGCGATTTCATCCATCTCGGGCAAGGCGATCTTGATACGGCCGATCTTTCCGCCATCCGCCGGGCGGGCGTGCGGCTGGGAATCTCGACCCATGATGAGGCTGAACTCGTCAGGGCGCTCGCCGCAAACCCGGACTATGTGGCGCTCGGTCCGATCTATCCCACTATTCTGAAAGCCATGCCCTTCCCCCCGCAGGGTCTTGCCCGGATCGGCGAATGGAAGCGCAGGATCGGTCCGATCCCGCTGGTGTCGATCGGCGGCATCAGCCTCGAACGGGCGGCCGGCGTGTTTGAAGCCGGAGCGGATAGCGTTGCCGTCGTGACCGACATCACCCTGAACGCGGATCCGGAGCGCCGCATGCAAACCTGGGTCAGGTTTGTGCGGCAAAGAGATTGCGACGTGGGAGAGAGACCTGCCACCAGTTAGCAAACAATAGAGTATCGGAGCTATTCGGCCGCGCTGGACGACCAGCTTACGAAGGAAACAAGCGGCGATTGCTCTATTTCATCCGCGGCGTCATCGAGCTCGATCGGAACAATGGTGGTGCTGACAAGCGTCGCGATGAGTTCGGAGGCTTCCGGCGAGCGCTCGACCACCTCGATCTGGCGCACGGGATAGCTCGCCTTTTCAAGCACTTCCGTCATGAGTTCCCTGACTTCGCCAACGGTTTTCGACGCGGTTACGGCGTGGACTTCATAGACCGCTTCCGCCGTCTCCTCATTGATCGGCGCACGGTTGATCGCATTGACGAGAGGCCGCAAGAGCGTATTGCCGGCAAGGATCGCAACGGTCAAAACGGTTGCCTCCGCCGCAAGCCCAATGCCGCACAAGGCACCCACGGCGGCCGAGCACCAAAGGGTCGCGGCGGTGTTCAATCCCGAAATTTGCGCGCCCTCTTTCATGATGACGCCCGCCCCGAGAAACCCGATGCCGGAGACCACATAGGCCGCGATCTGGGCCGCGCCGGCGCTCCCATTGATCCGCATGCCGAGCGAGACGAAAGCGGTCGCGCCGATCGCCACCAGCACATTCGTTCGCAAGCCGGCACTGCGTTGCCGCCATTGGCGTTCCGCGCCAATGGCAGTTGCCAGCGTGAAGGCGATCAAAACGCCGATGGAAAGGTCAAGGAGCTGGTTTGCATCGAAGGCGCGAATGATCAACACTTGTCATCCCCTTGCCACGAATTGTCATATCAGAGCAAATAGAGCAGAATGTTTTCAAATTGGAATCGCTTCGAGAGGCATTTTCTTTTTCTGTTCTCATTTTGAGCGGAGCCGAGGCAAGGTCGCACCCGTTCCGGAAACGAGATTTCCATCATGAATTTGTGAAGTCTTTTGTGGTTACCCTTCAACCTTCATCATTGACGGTTAAGCGGTGTTCGACGAGCCCCAGTCTATATAGTTAAATTCAGTTTTTGGGTTGACAGAATCTATGGGCAGGATCATCTCCTACATGCTGGCCTGGACGGGTTCCGGCCGGCGCTTCACAACTCATTAAGAGACATGGGCAGTACAAGCTTGAGCTCGCAGGTCATGGCGTTCATCTATGACCCGCTGCTCTTTCCAATCGTCACCATCCACGGGCCGGAGTCCCGTGTGAGAGGCACCGAAGGGGCGTAGCTCCCTGCCCTGCCGCTCACCTTTCCGGCTTTTGGATCAACCAAAAGCGGAGGTGAGCCATGAACAGGCTCTCCAACACAATTGCTGGATTCGAACTGCGACGGTGCGATCGCCTCTCGGCTTTGCGCTCGAAACCGCCAACCCGCATTCTGCAGGAGCGCGACAGCCTTTGGGGACGGTTGTGCGCCTGCGGAGCCGTTGCGAAGACATCACACAGGATGAGGATAGCACCGTGAAACAAGGACCTAGCAGGCCCGCCGGGATGCTTGGGCGCTCCGGCGGGCGGTCCCACCCAGTACCAGAAGCGATACAGGACTGCCGCGCAGGAACCGCGAGGAGCGCAGCCGAGTAAATGGCTCATCCTCCAAGCCTGCCCGGCAAGGAGGATGCCATGACAATATCTGTAACCCCCCGCAAAGCGAAAGCGGCCGCTGTTCTCGACGAAGCCCACATCGGCCATATCCATGGCGCGCTCGGAACCATCCTTCAGCATGATACCGGTCCTCGCCGGAACTGGAAGCACCGGTTTTGGACCTTCCTTGCGATCATTGGGCCGGGCCTTATCACGATGGTTGGCGATAATGATGCGGGCGCTTTCGGCACTTACACTCAAGCTGGCCAGAATTACGGCACCACGCTTTTGTGGACGCTTGTTCTCCTGATCCCCGTTCTTTACGTCAATCAAGAGATGGTCCTGCGTCTCGGCGCTGTGACAGGGGTCGGTCACGCCCGTCTCATCTTTGAACGTTTTGGAAAGTTCTGGGGCGCCTTTAGCGTCATCGACCTCTTTATTCTGAATGCCTTGACGATCGTGACAGAATTCATCGGCATTGTGCTTGCCCTCGATTATCTCGAGGTTCCGAAGGTACTAGGCGTCGCTTTGTCGGCAGGCGCGATCATGGCGGCAGTCAGCATGGGAGACTTCCGCCGGTTTGAGCGGTTAGCCCTGGCGCTTGTCGCCGGCAGCTTAGTCCTTGTGCCCATATTCCTCATGGTGCATCCGCCTTTTGGAGATATTGCGCAAGGCATGTTCATTCCGCGGTTTCCCAAGACCGGGAACCTCAATGAGGCCATGCTGCTCGTGATTGCAATCGTCGGAACGACAATTGCGCCTTGGCAGCTGTTCTTCCAGCAAAGCTATGTGATCGACAAACGGATCACACCTCGTTTCATGCGCTATGAGCGCGCCGACCTTTGGTTCGGAATCTTTCTGGTGGTCATCGGCGCAGTCGCGATGATGGCCTTCACGGCGGCGGCTTTTGAAGGTCAACCGGAATTTGGCAAATTCACGGATGCGGCTGGCGTCGCGGTGGGTCTTGAGGCGCATGCCGGCCGTCTCGTCGGAGTCCTGTTCGCCATTGGCTTGATTGACGCAAGCCTCATCGGTGCCGCGGCGGTGTCGCTCTCAACCGCCTATGCGATTGGAGACGTTCTGTCGATTCGCCACTCACTCCATCGAAAGGTCAAGGACGCAAAAGGGTTTTATGCGGTGTACTGCGGCCTCATCTTGATGGCTGCCGGCCTCGTTTTAACCCCAAATGCCCCGCTCGGTCTCATCACCAATGCCGTGCAAACGCTTGCGGGCGTGCTTCTGCCAAGCGCAACCGTCTTTCTTTTGCTATTATGCAATGACAAGGAGGTTGTTGGGCCGTGGGCCAATACGCGTGGCTTGAACCTGTTTACAGGAGGCGTCATCGCAGTTTTGCTGATGCTGTCTGTGATCCTGACGGCGTCTGTCTTATTCCCGGAGAAGACCAACGCGACGGAAATCCTAACCATATTGGCGATCGGCACAGCCTTGACACTGATAATAGCGGTGACGTCTGGCGCCTTAAAAAGACCTCCCATGGCAAGTGAAGAACCAAGAATGCTGACCCGGGAGATGTGGCGGATGCCGCCGCTTTCCCAACTCCATCCACCGCGGATGTCGCGAGCCCGCAAAACTTGGATGATTGTCCTGCGCGGCTATCTCATCCTGGCGGCTGGCCTCGTGCTCTTCAGGATTATAGGATTGGCGATAAATCCTTGAGCGCCTTCTTCCGCTGTGCGAGCTTCGCTCCAAGCGGCGCAAAGGTCTTGCCCAAGCCGTTTTCGCTCAAAAATATGCGCAAGATCACGATGATTATGGATCGAGTCGACCCAAAATCATCGTGATCGATTCTAAAAACCTGAGACGCGGATTTTTGCAAAAAGCCGGTACCCACTTTTTCGCATACTGCTCCAGCGCTTCATCTCCTGCGCCGCAAGCGAGAGTGGTTGCCGGTGCATTTTATCTAAACTGTTGACCCATAAAGCGCTTGCATCGGTTTTAGTGCAGCCGGAACTCGGCCCCAAGCGTCTTGATCTCGGCCGGGCGGATAAGTTTTGTGTGGCCGACGACGACGCGATGCAGCGGACCATCGAGCCGTTCCTGCCAAAACCGCAGAAACTTCAAAAGGATCGGGAATTCGGGCGCAATATCATAGTCTTGCCAGATATAGGACTGCAAAAGGCTGGGATGATCCGGCAAGTGGTAAAGGATTTCTGCTGTCGCCAGCCCATAGCCAGCGAGCTGCTTGAGAAAACCCTCAGAGATTGCTGTCTCAATCCTTTTTGCCTCGACCATGGCTTCGACCTTCTCACTCACTATTCAGACCCGCTCCTACCCGTCAGGTCACCCTTGAAGGAAGCGCTCGGGGGGCTTCAACCCATCCGCTTACCGTTTGGGCGGAACACCGATCTTATTTGATCACCCGCCGCTGGCATGACCCAAACTTTCCATTCTCATACAAAGTTTCGGCATATGGTTATCGCAATCCCCATGCCGGAATAAATAATCGGTTCCTGTTTCAGCCACGCCAGTTTGGACGGCTACAAGATCAATCCAAAGGGCGAATCCTGTTAAATTTCCAATCACCTTGTTCAAAACCATTGCCCTATGCGAGAAGCTTGTTAATCTTTACGGAACATAGCCTGCCGGCGGCTTGCCCGCGGGCAAGACCAAGAACGAAGGCTACACGGTTCGGCATGGCCTGAATGAACGGGAAGGCCGAACACTAGCCTGTTCCAACCGAGCAGATCGGGCTTCATCCGATGACCGACCTTTTCATTGACAGCCATATCTTCAACGTCCTGATCGAGGGCGATGAGGACCAGCCAGCGCTCGTCCTTTCGCATCCGCTCGGCTGCAATCTGCATTTCTGGGATGCGCAGGTTCCGGCTCTCACAAAATATTTCCGAGTGATTCGCTATGACATGCGTGGGCATGGCGGCAGCGCGGCGAATGAAGGCCCCTATTCGCTAGATCAGCTGGGGCGCGACGCGCTCGCCATTCTCGATGCGCTGTCCATCGGCAAGGCACACTGGGTCGGTCTTTCGCTGGGCAGCGTCATCGGCCTCTGGCTCCTCGTCCACGCGGGCGAGCGGATCGGCCGAGCTGTGCTTGCCAACACCGCCGCCCATCTTCCCACCCCTGATCTCTGGAACAGCCGCATTGAACTCGCCCGCACAGAGGGTCTAGAGGCGATTGCCGCGGGCACGGCCGAGCGGTGGTTCCGCGAGTCTTTCCGCAAGGTGCATCCCGAAAAGGTCGAGGCGGTGCTCGACATGATCCGAGCGACCCCGCTTGCGGGCTATGTCGCGGTCTGCGCCGCGTTACGCGATCTGGATTTGCGGGAAGCAATTCGTGGCCTTGCCCACGAGGTTCTCGTTATCGCCGGGCAAGAAGACGCCTCGACTCCAAAGGAGATGGGCGCCTTCGTCGCCGAGTCCATCAAGGGTGCCAAGCTGATCACGCTCAAGACATCGCATCTGTCGAGCATCGAGGACGAAGCGCATTTCACCAAGGCGGTTCTTGACTTTCTGACGGCCCCCGAAGCCCGTCCCCTTCCCGCCCAAATACCGTCGAAGAAGAGGGTCGCAAAAAAAGCTCCGGCGAAAAAAGGGCCAACGAAAAAGTCTGTAGCAAAGCTCGCACCGGCGAAAAAAGTACCTGCCAAACGCGCTGCGCAAAAGAAAAGCTTGGTGAAGAGACCGACGAAAAAGACTGCCGTCAAAAAAACCGCAAAAAAAACTTCAAGTCGCGCCGTCACGACAAAAAAAGTCACGAAAAAGAGTATCGACAAGAAAAAGAGCGTTGCAAAAGGTCGTGCCGCGGCAAGAAAGCGTGCGAAGAGAAAATAAATCGGCGGGGCGACAAGGACGGCGGTTTCAAAGCCTGACATAGCGGCGATGCGTATAGAGGAGGCTCTCGCCCTCCGGACCAATGGCGACCGCCTCGACTGCACCGATCATCACGAAATGCGTCATCACTTCCTCGACCACGGTGAGACGGCAATCAAAGGCAGCGGCGGCTCCGGTGAGCACCGGTGCGCCGGTCACGAGCTTTCTCCATTCCGCGCCGACAAATCTTTCTTCCAGATGCTGGTCCGTCCGGCCGGCAAAAATATTGGCGAGTTCTTCATGAGCGGGTACGAGGGTGTTGATGCAGAAGACCCCATTGTCGACGATCCGGGCTGCCGAGGGAGAGCTTTTGTTGATGCAAAACAACATCATGGGCGGATCGTCGGAAAGCGAGGCGACAGAGGTCGCCGTAATCCCGCCAAGCCCTGCCGCACCTCCCGTAGTGACGATATGAACAGCTGCGGCAACCCGGCTCATGGCTTCTCGAAATTGCGCTCCCTCAACGCTTGAACCGGGTGCAGCGCGCTTGTCCGATAAGTCTTCCTCAAAATCCGCCATGCCTTCCATCCGTTCTCACGATGACATGCGTCAAAGGTCGTACACGTCGGGCTTTCCAACTACCCAAGGGTGATACCAATGCCGCCGCACTCTAGAGCGGGGATGCGAAAAAGTGGGCACCGGCTTTTCGCATAAATCCCGCTCTAAATTATAAGAATCGATCATGTTTCATGATTTTGGGTCGACTCGACCCACAATCATCATGATCTAGCCCAAACTGGCGAGACCGGGAAAGTTCTGCAAAAGCCAGGCGGAAAAATCCTGAACCGAACCTGTGAGAAAAGCCACACCCGTCGCCACGAGCAAAACCCCGATCACCCGCTCGATCGTCCCGAAATAAGGCCGAAATTTTTTGATCGTGCGCAGGAATGGTTCGATCGCCAGCGCGACGAGCAGAAACGGAAAGCCGAGCCCGGCCGAATAGAAAGCAAGCAACGTGATGCCACGCCCGACGGTCTCCTGTGAAGCCGCCACCGCAAGAATAGCGGCAAGAATGGGACCGATACAGGGTGTCCAGCCAAAGCCAAAAGCCAGTCCCATAATATAGGCGCCCCAAACGCCCGCCGGCTTTTCGATCTCTGCGCGTGCCTCCTGGTACAGCAGGGCAAAACGGAAGACGCCCAAAAAATGCAACCCCATCAAAATGATCGCGAGGCCAGCAAAAAGCGCAAGAGTCGCAAAATATCGATGCAGCAGCTGACCGAAAGCGGAGGCGGTCGCGCCAAGCCCGACAAAAACCGTTGAAAAGCCGAGAATGAAAAGACCGGCCGCGAGGAAAATATCACGCCGCGCCCGCGCCTCCTTGCGGCTCGCGATCTCCTCGATCGTCGTGCCCGCGATAAAGGTCAGATAGGGCGGTACAAGCGGCAGAACGCAAGGGCTCAAGAAGGACAATAGTCCGGCAAGGACGGCGACGGAGAATGTAACGTCATGCGTCATAAAACATCAAACCTGTTCAACAAAAACGCAGCTAAGCCTTGTGGCTAAAAAAGGATTTCGGCTAATTGGTAAAGGATTTGCTGGAATTTTCATACAATTTGATAAGACTCATTACATATTTGCTTTTAGAGATTCCGAGGGTAGCGATTCAATGCTTTCTATCTCTTGACAGAGCTGCCGCGTCATCATGGCGCTTGAATCCGATGTGATATTTCACATCTATCCTCCCCAAAAGGGAAGCGAGGAGAGGCGATCGCGAAGCAATTCTATTTAAAGCGATCCTGCTTAAAGCGATCCTGCGTTTAAGAAAATTCTCGCTTTTTTGTCTCTAAAATTAAGAAATCCGTTTTCAAAAATCCGGAACGCTTCGCCTTATGATGGTTTGCCTCGTCTCATTCTGCAACATTCTTTGTAATTTCGTGATCGGGCTTCTCGTCGCGAAATTTCTCGGCCCCACGGAATATGGTCGATTCGCGCTGGCTTATGCGACCGCCATCTTTGTACAAGCGGGATTTTTTGACTGGATCAAGCTTGGCGCAACGCGATTTTATTCCGAGCGGATCCGCATGGAGAAGCCGGCCCTGCGCGCCACGCTAGATGCCGCCTTTGCCGTCATCAGCATGGGGCTTGCGGCGGGTGGCTTGCTTCTCATGTTCACGGGCATAGAATTTACTCTGTCCTATGGCTTGATCGCGCTAGCGCTTGCCGTCGCCGCGGCAAATGGGCTCTTCGACTATTACACCGCGCTCGTCCGCGCCCGCTTCCATGATCCGCTTTTCGCCAGGCTCGCCCTCGTCAAGAATGCTGTGGCCTTTGCCCTCATGGGCGGCGGCGCTTTTCTGTTCGGCTCGGCGAAATTGACGCTGATTGGCACGCTCATCAGCCTTGCCGGCTCAATCGTGACGGCGCGCGCGGCGCTCGCCGACCCCCATTCCAAACCTGCCCTCGCACAATGGCCGGTTGCCGGCGCGCTTCTGGCCTATAGCCTGCCGATCATCGGTGCCAATCTGCTCTATCTGGCGATCCCTCTCGCCAATCGTTCCATCCTCGCCATTTTCGACGGCTTTTCCGAGACAGGACAATTTTCGCTGGCTTATGATTTCGGCACAAAGGCGATCCAGGCGATCGGATCTGCGCTCGATATCCTCCTGTTTCAGATTGCTGTGGAAACGCATGAATTGCACGGGCCAGAACAAGCCAGGCCGCAGATCGCCCGCAATATGACGCTGGTCGTCGCTCTGCTTCTGCCAGCTTGCACAGGCTTTTGGCTAACCTTGCCCTCAATCGAATTGCTTGCTGTGCCTGAGGCCTTTCGCGGGCCATTTGGCGAGCTTCTGCCCTTGATGATGATCAGCCTCTTCTCCATCGGCATCATCCAATATGGCATCAACCCGGTCTTTCAGATCGAGAAGAAAACCCTGCCGCTGATAGCCGCGGCGCTTGCCGCTTGTATCGCCGATCCCTTGCTGCTTCTTCTCCTGAATCAGGGGGGCGATGCGGCAAGCCTGGCCATCGCGCAAGCCGGCGCAATGATGACGGCGCTCATTGTGCTCGCTCTTTTTGCCACCACAATGTGGGAGCATTGGCCTCGTCCGCGCGACCTTGCCGTCGTGGTTTTTGCCAATGCCGTAATGGGCGCTCTTGTGCTCCCCTTGCGCGCAGAGGCCCCCGGCTTGGCAACCCTGCTTGAACAGGTCACGATGGGCGCTGGCGTCTACGCTTGCATCGTTCTGGGATTCGATGTGGCCGGCATGCGGTCCATGCTGATTACGCGACTGCGCCTGACTTATGCCCGGATGAAAACGCTTTAGGTCACGATGCTTGTGAACCTGCTTACTGGGTGAGCTCCCAGGTGACCTCTACCTCCATCCGCAAGGTTTCGACGCCGGGCTCAACGGGAACCGCCGTGGCAGCATCGCGCGCCGCGCCACCCAGCGTCCGCATGGCCACGGGAGCAGCTTCGCGCGGTTCAGGCGCGATCAGCAAGATTCGCCCGAGTTTTATGCCAAGGCCGCTCACATAGCTATTGGCTTTGCGCTGGGCATCCCGCACAGCATCGACGCGCAGTCCCTCATATTTTGAGTCTTTTTGCGAATAATCGAAACTGATCCCTTGAACATTATTGACACCCTTATCCAAGAGCTGGCCAGCAAGCGTACCGGCCTTCGTGACATCCCGGACCCGCACGCTCAAGACATTGCTCGCAAGATAGCCTCTCCTGGTCCGCTTGATCCGGCCATTGGAATCCGTCATTTCATCATAGACTGGTGCCAGCGTGATCGACACCGTCTTGACGTCCTTGGCCTCGACTCCCTGCGCCTTGATCTCGGCAACAACCGCCTGGATTGCTGCGGCATTGTCGCGCGCTGCATCACCCGCCTTTGGCCGTTCCGTCTCAACGC
>Ga0123355_10011439_pt1 | contig 13678 bp, 15 predicted proteins | sample TergutEmb28metaG_3_FD_89872 | JGI IMG/M metagenome (GOLD analysis project Ga0123355, IMG submission 89872) | Embiratermes neotenicus P1 segment gut microbial communities from Petit-Saut dam, French Guiana - Emb289 P1 | ecosystem: Host-associated > Arthropoda: Insects > Digestive system > Gut ...
ATACAGTCCTGGCTAACTCTATGACCTTTGTAGACAACTACATCGAACAAGCCAAAGCTAAAGCCAAAGAAAAAGCCGCCAACAAAAAGGTAGCTCAACCCAAAAAAATAGTCGGGTAATAGCAAGTCGGCAAGATAAAAGAAGAAAGTGGTTGATTAGAGTTCATGTAACATAAAAAAGAAAGGGACTTGTCATTTTATGACAAGTCCCTTTCTTTTGTGAAACAGTAAACCACCGACTAAGCCGGTGTTCCAAAAAGCTTTAGCTCTGCCTTTTGAAAAAATGTTCCTCATTTGGTAGAATTAGAATATAGAGGTCGTCAAACCGCACTATGAACTAAATGAGGAGCATTCAAATGAGCCAAAAAGGCTCTGCAAGCAGTTTTAAGTGGAGTTGATAGGCAATTTACTGTACACCTTTTTGCTTGCATAGTCACAAAAAATATGGTATACTACTTATATGAAAAAAAGCAAGAATGTAAGTTTTAAGACGCTCAATACTTTTGTGACTAAGGTGTTTGAAGGATACGGCGTACCTAAGAAAGATGCGGTGATTTGTGCAAGGGTTTTGCTTGAGTCGGACAGGCGGGGGATTGAGTCGCACGGAGTCAATCGTTTTAAGCCTATTTATCTTGACAGAATAAAGACGGGCATACTCAATCCTGTTACTAATTTTGAGATTGTCAGAGAGACCAAGACAACAGCGGTTGTTGACGGACATGACGGAATGGGAATGGTTATTGGTCAACGGGCTATGGCGATGGCTATCAAAAAAGCTAAGCGGTACGGAATGGGAATGGTTGCCGTGCGTAACTCCTCGCATTACGGTATTGCAGGGTACTATACAAGTATGGCTTGTGAGGCAGGTTGCATAGGTATCACGGGAACTAATGCCCGTCCGAGTATTGCACCGACTTTTGGTGTGAGTAATATGCTTGGCACTAATCCGCTGACTTTTGGAATGCCGACTGACGAGGATTTTGATTTTGTGCTTGATTGTGCGACAAGTATTACGCAACGGGGCAGAATAGAATATTATGCAAAAATAGGTGAGCCTGTACCTGCGGGGCAAATCATTACCCGTGACGGCAATCCCAGCACAGATGCGGGTGTGATTTTAGACGACCTAACCAAAGGCATATCGGCGCTTGCTCCGTTAGGTGGTGCAGGCGAGGATATGGGTGGCTACAAGGGTTACGGTTATGCAACTGTGGTTGAGATTTTGTCCGCAAGTCTAAGTCAAGCCAACTATCTCCAAATGCTTACAGGGGTCAGCAAAGACGGCAAAAAAGAGCCGATTTCGTTGGGACACTTTTTTATGGCGATTAACTGCGAGGCTTTTTTGGGGCTAGAAAGTTTTAAGAAAACCACAGGAGATATTTTGCGTGCGCTTAGAGCGTCTGACAAGGCAGTAGGGCAAGACCGTATCTATACCGCAGGCGAAAAAGAGTATTATATTTCGCTTGAGCGAGCAATAAGCGGAGTTCCTATCAATGAGGCTGTGCAAAAGGAGTTTTTAGCTTTGCGTGACGAACTTGGGTTGAAGGTAGGCTTGCCGTTTAAGTAAAATTAGTTTAAATGACGTTATTACTTAGCTTTTTTGCTTTTTACTTTAGTTAAACGCTTGACAAGGCTTGTATAGTGTGGTATTATTAGTTGTTAGAAATTCAGGAGATTCAAAATTATGGCAGTCCCAAAGAGTAAACAATCAAAACAACGCAGCGCAACAAGATATGCACAATGGAAAATAGATCCTGCGGCGGTGGGCGAATGTCCGCAATGTCACGAAGCTAAACTTGCACACAGAGTGTGCCGCAAGTGCGGTTTTTATGACGGACAAAAAAAGATTGAAACCGAAAAAGCAAAAAAAGAATAGTTAGTTACTACAAAGGAAGCAATTGAATTATGGTTCAAATCGTTTTTACAAGTCCGGCGGATATTTTGCCGGACGAGGCAAAAAAACTTAACGCACATGTGCTTGCAGTAGATGTTATATTTGGCACCGAAGTATACAAAGACGGTGTGGACATCAACAAGGAAGAATTCTTTGTTAAGATGAAAGAATATGTCGACAAAACCGGCAAGCTTCCGCATACCTCTCAGATTATTGAAGAGGAGCATATTGATTTATTCAAGTCGCTTTTAGATCAAGGTGACGAAATTATTTATATATCTATGTCATCGGGCACATCGGCAACGATAGAGCGTGCAAGAGATGCTGTTAAGGCACTTAATGCTGAGGACAAGATATCCATATTTGACAGCGAAACGATTACTGTCCCGTACGGAATGATTGTCAAGGAAATGATCAAAGCCCGTGATAAGGGTTTGAGCCGTGCCGAGATTGTCGAAGTGGGCAAGGATTGTGTGGACAGGATTGAACTTCTTTGTGTGGTTAATGAGATTACCTACCTCAAAAAAGGCGGTCGCCTCAAAGGAGCACAAGCTTTTGTTGCTACTGCACTATCTATAAAACCGCTTATTACTATTAGAGGAACTAAGGTTGACTCTATGGGCAAAGCGATTGGTTTCCCAGGAGCGTGCAAAAAGTTAGCTAAAATGTATGCAGAGTACGAGGTCGACAAGGATATGCCTGTTTATACAGCTCACAGTAATGCACCGGAGCTTATGGATAAGTTGATTAAGCAAATCAAGGCGGTTACACCTAGCTTTGAGGCGGTTGACGGTGGCGGAATAGGTTGTGCCGTAGGTACACATATTGGTCCGGGTTGTTGCGGAGTTGCTTTTTTTAGAAAAAAAGGTAGCAAATCACTCCTTAAAAGTTAATTAAAATTTATGCTTCCGCTATTACGACCCTTTCGTAATAGCGGAATTTTAGAAGATAGACATATAATAATGACGGAATTACAAAGCAAGCATAACCAGCAATTTGAATCCAAGTTTACGCTGTCAAGAAAGCGTTTGCTTGTTTTTACTTGCTTGATTATTCTTGCGGCATACAGAGGAAAGAGGGCGAGAAAGAACAGTATAAAGTGTTACTTGAGAGGCGATAAGTTAGTGGTAGAGCAAAACGGCAATGCTGATGCATTCTGCCAAAAAATGACAAGACATATAGGCGTTATCCGTCAGAGCGATGAGTTGCATAGAGTGACAAATAATATGGCAGATAATATTGCGAGAATAGTGCCATATATACACCGAAAGCGAATGTGTCGGTATGTGCAAGCTGTTTGACCTATAGTTGAGAATAAGTAATAACTATTTGCCAATGCAATTATGCAGAATGGCAGTATTAAAAAAATAATAATAAACAACAACAACCATTATGCATTTATATGTATGCATTTTGCGTTTTTCTAAGGAGTAATAATTATGATACAAATCATATTTTCGAGTCCGGCAGATATATTGCCTGACGAAGCAAAGCAACTTAACTCAATTGTGCTGCCGGTAGATATTATCTTTGGCACAGATGTTTATAAAGACGGGGTTGACCTCGGCAAAGACAATTTTTTTGAAAAAATGACAGAGTATACAGCGAGTACAGGTAAGATACCCAGCACCTCGCAAATCAATACCGAAGAACATATTGCGGCGTTCAAGCCGTTATTAGAAAAAGGTGACGAGATTTTTTATATTGCTATGTCCAGCGGAATGTCTTTGACTTATGAGAGAGCGTTGGAGGCGGTCAAGGAACTTAATGCTGAGGACAGGATAACTATTTATGACAGCGGACAAATGTCGATTCCGTACGGTATGGTTGTTAGAGAGGTTATCAAAGCTCGTGATGAGGGTAAGAGCCGTGCTGAGCTACTTGAGATAGCTAAGGATTATTCTAACAGAGCCGTATTGTTGGCGTTTATCAACGATTTGACTTATGTCAAAAAGGGCGGACGACTCAAAGGTGCTCAAGCAATAGTTGCAACGGTGCTAAAAATCAAGCCTGTTATATCGATTAAGGATACTAAGGCTGTAACTATAGGCAAGGCGATAGGCTTTAACGGTGCGTGCAAAAAAATTGCCAATATGTATGCCGAATATAAGGTCGATACGGATAAGCCTATTTATATGGCTCACAGCAACGCTCCCGAACTTGTCGCAAAACTAGCTAATCAAATCAAGACAACTGTCCCCGGATTTGAGGCAACAGGCAATTACGGAATAGGCGCAGCAATCGGTACTCATACCGGACCTGGTTGTTGCGGTGTGGCATTTTTTAAGAAAAAAGGTTAGGATATTATAATGTCGCTCCTGTACTGATGAAAAAATTTGGATTGTTGGGATATAATATCACTTATTCACTTAGCCCTAAAATTCATACAGAGTATTATGGGGCTAAGGGAATAGATGCGTCGTATGAGCTTGTGGATACGGCGAGTTTGTCTAGTGTTTTGGATAGGCTTAGGCTGATGGACGGCTTTAATGTAACACAGCCTTACAAGCAGGAGATTTTGGAATACATTGATGAGCTAAGGACAGATGCAGGGGCGGTCAATACGGTCAAGGTTGTTAATGGCAAGCTGATAGGATATAATACAGACGGAGCGGGATTTTTGGTGCATATCAAGGAGCTTGGTAAAGTTGCTGACCTCAAAAATAAGGCTACACTTATATTGGGTGCAGGCGGAGCGGCGACAGCGATTGTTCCTGTTGTTAGGGCAAAGGGTGCAATGGTATATATCCACAATAGGAGTGTAGACAAGGCAAAAGCACTGGGGATTGTCGCTGACATATCCAAAATTAAGCCACAAGTTATAATCAACTGCACGACTTTGGGACTTAAGGGAGAGGATTGCTTGCCTAATGGTATTGACTTGAGCAAATTAGAATTTGCGTACGACACAATATACAATCCGCCCGAAACACCTTTTTTGAAAAAAGCAAAAAAGTGTGGTGCCGTTATTGCTAACGGATACAGAATGCTTGAATGTCAAGCATACGAAGCGATAAAAATTTGGTTGGCGTAATGCTCAAAGACGCAAAAAAAAGAATTGAAACGATTATTGTAGGCGGTGCAAAAAATAAATGCCTCAAAATCGGTGTGGCGGTGAGCGGAGGTAGTGATTCTATGTGTCTCTTGCATTTTTGCCATGCACAGGGATTGCAAGTTATCGCCGTCAACATTGACCATTCTACAAGACAAGGGGAGAGCGCAAAGGACAGTCGTTTTGTAGCAGAGTATTGTAAGACAAACGGAATCAAATTATCGGCGCATATTGTGGACGCCCCAAAAATCGCTAGACAAAACAAGCTTAACTTTGAGGCGGCGGCACGGACGATTAGGTATGAGATTTTTGAGGTGCTTATTAATGACGGTATTATAGATGTAGTTTTGACGGCACATCATTCCGCTGACCAAGCTGAGACCGTCTTACTCCACGCTCTTAGGGGCTGCGGCGGAACGGGTCTTACAGGTATTAAGGATTATCCTAACAAGGGCATATATCGTCCGCTTATTATGACGAGCAAGGCAGAAATCAATGTTTATCTGGCGGCACATAATGTGCCGTACATTACGGACAAGAGTAATTTTGACACGACTAATGATCGCAACTATCTAAGGCACAAGGTCTTGCCCCTGCTAGAAAAAAGATTTAGCGGTTGTACCGAGAGATTAGCACACTTAGCGGCGGCACTCAAAGAGGACGAGGATTTTATCAATTCATTTTTGAATGTAAATCCACAAGGCGATGAGTTTTTTTTAAGCTTAGATGTCTTTGACAAGCCCCACGCATTGATTAGCCGGAATGTACTAGCTGTTTTGGGTCGTAATGACATCAGCCGTCAAAATATATCGGACATAATAAGTCTTGCCCAAAAAGGTCAAAACGGCGATAGGGTAAGTCTGCCTAGTAACATAACAGCGTGGCGTGAGTATGATAGAATTGTATTTGTAGGGATGTCATACAAAAAGCATTCTGCTCGTGGATTTGCTTCGATTGCTTTGCCTCCTCGCAATGACAGCAAACTCAAATGGGTAATTAAGCCTCTAGCCGTTAGTCACCCGATAACAGCACCCATACCAAAAGGAAAATATTTTGACTTTGATGCACTCCCAAAAAACGCTGTCATTCGCACACGCAAGGACGGCGATATTCTCCACAAATTTGACGGAACTAAAGTCAAGCTCAAAGAATATTTTATCGACAAAAAAATTCCTCTAAGGCTAAGAGATGATATTCCGCTTATATGCGACGGCAACAAAGTTTTGTTTGTCGCAGGATATGAAGTGAGTAGGGAACTTGCCGTTAGAGAGAGCACTAAAAAAACAGGGGAACTGAAAAATAATTAGGAATTAGGAATTAGGGATTAGGAATTGTTGATGGGGATTAAATTAGAATAATACAAGTCAATAATTTCTAATTCCTAATCCCTAATTCCTAATTGCACATCTATGCTTTACATTATCGCAACACCTATAGGCAATTTGGATGAGATATCCAAACGAGCGTTAGACACCCTTTCGGCGTGTGATTTTGTTGCGTGTGAGGATACACGGCGGAGCGGATTGTTGCTTAGTCGTTATGGCATAAGCAAGCCGCTTATCAAGTATGAGGCACATAGCGAGGTTGGCGGAGCGGCTCGTATAGTTGAGTTACTAAGAGATGGCAAAAATATCGCCCTAATCAGCGATGCAGGTATGCCCCTAATCAGCGATCCCGGTGCAAAAATTGTAGCAATATGTATAGACGAAAAAATCCCATACACAGTAATCAGCGGACCGTGTGCTTGCGTTAATGCCGTTGTACTTAGCGGAATGGATACCCGTAGTTTTTGTATGGTCGGGTTTTTGCCCGATAAGAAAAAGGAGAGAGACGAGTATATCGGGCGTTTTGCCGACTTGCAAAGCACACTTGTCCTCTATTGTCCGCCGCACGATTTAGACAACTATCTAGAGTATCTGCATACAAAATTAGGCGAGCGCAAGGTGGCGGTAGTCAGAGAAATGACTAAGATTTATGAAGAAGTCGTACACGGAATTTTGGGTCAGCCTGTCAATGTCAACCGTAAGGGCGAAATGGTTTTGGTTATAGAAGGGGCAAAGCCAAAAGCTAACGCACTACTAGAGCTGTCAATAGTAAACCATGTTGACTATTACATCAAGACGGGAATGAGCAAAAATGACGCTATAAAAACTGTTGCAAAAGAACGAGGTGTCCATAAGAATGAAATATATAAATATTTTAATTAGGGATTAGGAGTTATGAATTAGGAATTGTTGGCGGGGGAGTTTATTGATGCGGAATGTTGCCGTCATTGCGAGGAGGTACGACGAAGCAATCCCATGTAAAGTGTTCTATTCGTGGGATTGCTTCGTCGTTTCACTCCTCGCAATGACATTACTTATTGCGAGAAATTATTGGCTTATAATATTTTAATTAACTTGTCAACCATTCCTAATTTCTAATTATGGTGTAACATATTCACACTATAACGCATATATATAAGGGTCAATAACAAAAAATGGAGACCTGACTTTATGCATTATAGATTTGTTTTACCGCCGCTACCGTATGACTACTCGGCGCTTGAGCCTTACATAGATACCCGCACTATGCGGATTCATCACGACAAGCATTTCGGCAAATATGTCGACAACCTTAATGCGGCTATCAAAAACTATCCGCAATTATGGAAATGGAGTCTTGAGGAGCTTATCACCAATTGTTACCGCTTACCTGTAAGCATAAGGCAAGCCGTACATAATAATGCCGGCGGAGTATATAACCATAGCTTCTTTTTTAGCCATATGCAAAACGGCGGTGCAAAACTCACCGCCGACAGTCCGCTAGCCACTGCAATCAATAAGTGTTATGGTAGCTTTGATGCGTTCAAAGATGTATTTAAGCAAGCATCCCTCGCTGTATTCGGGTCAGGGTATTGTTGGCTTGTCAGACCTCATAACAGTAGGTTAGTCAAAATAATAACAACGGCTAATCAAGATACACCGCTCACTCACCATGTGACTCCGATTATATGTATAGATGTTTGGGAACACGCATACTACCTCAAACATCAAAATGACAGAGCGGGCTATATAGATGACTTTTTGAATTTGGTCAATTGGCAAGCGGCAGAATTTGCCTTCGAAAAAGAGGATATGAGAGTAAGACGGCGCTAGGGGGTTCTTGGTTTGATTGCCTTATAAATTAGTGCTGTTGCCAAAAACCATAACGATACAAAAACGCTTGCGACAAAAACAAATAGAACAAAATCTATAAATACAGCATCGGTATAAACTACTAAGAAAAATCCAACTATAGGTATTAAAAACAAACTAATTAAGAAATTTGTCAAAACACCCAAAAAGATTGCCCTAGTGCGTTTTGGATAGTCTTTTCGCCATAGGCATATGAGAAGTAATGGCACTATTATTGATAGCAAAGATGTCAAATATCCTATAAATCCCCACAAAAATCCACCTTGGTCATCTGAGGTAGAAATGTTTTGTGGGAGGTTGTTTCCGCAATTATCACAATACATAATAGATAGTATAGCATAATTTTGTCGGATAGTCAAGTGTTATTTGTGTTTTTGTAGTGGCTGAAAAAATCTAATTAGGGGTTACTTTTGTAATTGGGAATACCAAGTCGTAGGGGCGGTTCGTCCTCGACCGCCCGAATAGGTAAAATCAATATTTTTAATACGGATAAGAGTATTTGGGTGGTCAATGCCCGCCCCTACGAGGATGTAAGAGGAATTGTCCGATAGGGTTGTGGATACAGCGGTGTATTATGATACGGATAATTGCTATTCGGGCGGTCGAGGACGAACCGCCCCTACGACTTGAAAACATAGTGCAAAGCATTTTAGATGCAATATATTAAGACATCAAAAACGCTACATCATCATACGAACCATAGCGACGGCAACGATATTACCGACAAAGGTGGCGAGGAGGGCGACGGGGATGGCGAAGCGGAGATTTTTGACATTACTTTTGCTAAAGTAAATCGCCGATACATAAAAAACAGTTTCGCTGCTGCCGTATATAGCAGAAGCGGAAAGTCCTATAAAAGTATCGGTGCCGTAAGTCTTGTAGATACCCTCTAAGATAGTTAAAGACCCTGCACCGCTTAGAGGGCGGATAATTACAAGTTCGGCAAGTTCACGGGGAATTCCTACAAGCTCTATAACAGGACCTACAGCAGAGGATACATAATGACTGACTCCGCTTGCCTTGTAGATTTCGACAGCCATCATAATTGCCAAAAGAAACGGAAAAACTCCCACCATCAAATTGACGGCACTCTTAGAGCCGTCCACAAAGGCTGCATAAGCGTCCTTTTTTTTGAAAAAAGAAAGGACAAGCACGGTTATGAAAATGAGGGGGATTATGTAAGAAGTCATAAATTGCTAGCAATGTTCAATGCTCAGTTCTCAATGCTCAATATCATTGAGTGGGAGTGTTAGTAACGTATAATGTCGGACGGGTGTTATTTTGTGGGGTCAAAAGTCATTGCGAGGAGCGAAAGCGACGAAGCAATCCCACGAATAGGACACTTTACATGGGATTGCTTCGTCGCTTTGCTCCTCGCAATGACGATAGTCCCTATGTTGTTGGATGAGTGTTATTGAGGTGTTTTGGCAACATTATTTTACTCGTACGAAATTTTTTATTTTTCAGTCGAAGACCAAGCGTAGCCGTCTTTTTCACTTTTCATTGATTTGCTTTTTTCTTTGTTTGGCAAGACTTTGCCAAGTAATTTTACCAAGGTCACACCCACTACCGTTGAGGTTATTGTGGCGACAATAGACGGTATCAAAAAAGCGGTGGGATTGAGCGAGCCGTGTGCAGCACGCAGTCCTATTACGGTCGTGGGGATAAGCTGTAGGCTTGTCGCACTTATAACAACAAGCATTATCATAGGGAGGGAGGCTTTTGTTTGTCCCTCTGTTTCCATACTCTCAATTGCCTTGATTCCCATAGGGGTGGCGGCATTCCCAAGTCCGATAAGATTAGCCGACATATTGACGGTCAAATACTTTTTGGTTTTTGGACTGATATCCTTGCCAAACAAAAAGCGAACAACAGGGGCAAGTATTTTTGCCAACTTGTCTGTTAGTCCGACTTTTTCGACTATAGCCATAAAGCCCAACCAAAAGCCATAAAGAGCGCAAAGGGTAATCGCCAAAGTAACCGCCCCTTGACTTCCTCGTATCATAGCCGTCACCGCATCGTTAGGATTAGTGATAACAAGTGCTATCAGCGATGCCAACAGCATTACAAACCACGCTTTACTCATATGGCTATATATATGTGGGATAATTAGGAATTAGGAGTGAGGGATGAGGAATTGTTGATTTTTTATTTGTATCTTTATAAGATTGTTAGCCGAGGCAATAAAAATAGTTGCTTATTTAATATCATATGTGATATAATTTTTTGTGTATGGGTAGCGAAAGGGCGGTTAAGATTTTGGACAAGCTTGCGGAGCGGTATTCGGACGCTAGATGTGAGCTTGATTACAGGACTCCCTTTGAGTTGCTTATAGCTGTTATGTTATCTGCACAATGTACTGATAAAAGAGTTAACGCAGTGACGGCTCGGTTATTTGATATTGCTAATACGCCGGAAAGTTTTGCTAAAATGCCGCAAGAAGAACTTGAGGAGCATATTCGGAGTTGCGGTTTTTTTAGGAGTAAAGCAAAGGCGATTATTAGTGCGAGCAAAGATATTATCGGCAAGTACGGCGGGAGTATTCCTGATAATTTTGCTGATTTGACTAGCCTTAGAGGCGTGGGAGTTAAGACGGCAAAGGTTGTGCTTACGGAAATATACAGACAGCCTTTTGTTGCGGCGGATACGCATGTTTTTAGGGTGAGCAAACGGTTGGGATTGAGTAGCGGGTTGACGCCGGAAAAGGTGAGTGAGGAGTTGGAGCAAGTTATTCCGAGTGATTATAAACCGCTTTGCCATCATTTGCTGATTTTTCACGGGCGGTATTGTTGCAAAAGTCAAAGACCTATGTGCGGGGAGTGTGTTGTTCGGGATGAATGCGGATATTATGAATTGCAAATGTAAAAAAAATAAAAAGAAGATTGACTTTGCTCCGCTTGATGCGGTGCTGAATAAATATAGCGGTGAAGAAGGGGCACTTATACCTATCTTGCAAAAGGCGCAAGGAATTTACGGATATTTGCCGTCGGAAGTTATCGAGCGTATCGCTGATGTCACGGGAATCAAGCCCGCCAAGATTTTGGGTGTGGCGACTTTTTATACGCAATTTAGGCTCAAGCCTGTGGGTAAGCATCTTATAATGCTGTGTCAAGGGACGGCGTGCCATGTGAGCGGGTCGGGTAAGATAGAGGAAACAATATTGTCATTTTTGTCGGCTAAGTACGGGGTGCAAATAAATGAGGGCGATACGACCCCCGACGGATTGATAACGCTAAAAAATGTGGCGTGTATAGGCTGTTGTAGTTTGGCTCCCGTAATGATGGTGGGTGAGGAAACATACGGACATTTGACGGAGGATAAGGTAAGAGAGGTGTTAGGGAGTTTGAGTTAAGGAAATTTATTGATATTTGACTCGCTACGCTGGATTCTTCGCTACGCTCAGAATGACAACACAATTCAATTTGTCATTCTGAGCGTAGCGAAGAATCCAGCATAGCGAAAAAAGATAATGGAATAATGATTATTGAAGTTAGGAAAAACAATGAAAATAGTAATCGGAAAAGGTAGTTGCGGTCTTGCTGCCGGAGCAAATAAAATAGAAAAAGCGTTTTTGAGCGAGGGGCTTGCAAAGACGCAAATTTTTAGCACGGGCTGTATAGGTGCGTGTTATTTAGAGCCGATTGTTGAGGTAGTAGATAAAGTCGGAAAGAAGAAAACTTATATTAAGGTAACCGAGGATGCTGTAAAAGAGATTGTTAAATCGGTTAGAGGGGAAACAAACGAGGCAGGTAAGTATGAGCTTGCGGCAGAAGACTTAGAACTACAATCAAAGCAAACAAGGGTAGCTCTCAAAAATTGCGGTGTTATCAATCCCGAAAGTATTGATGACTATATACAAAACGGCGGATATGAGGCGATTAAAAAGTGCCTGACCGAGATGACTCCTGAGTTAGTAATTGAGGAGATAAAAAAATCGGGACTTAAAGGGCGGGGCGGTGCAGGATTTCCGACATGGTTTAAGTGGGACGCTACACGAAATAATAAGGGCGACAAAAAATATGTGATATGTAATGCTGACGAGGGTGACCCCGGAGCATTTATGGATAGGGCGATAATCGAGGGTGACCCCCACGCTGTGATTGAAGGAATGCTAATTGCGGCGTATGCTATAGGGGCGACCGAGTGTATCGTCTATGTAAGAGCCGAGTATCCGCTAGCTATCAAAAGATTACAAAGAGCTATTGACGACGCTGATAAGATGGGTTATTTGGGCGGTGTGATATTTAGGATAAAGGAAGGTGCAGGGGCTTTTGTTTGTGGTGAAGAAACCGCCCTTATTGCGTCACTTGAAGGCGAACGGGGTATGCCCAGACTTAAACCGCCGTTTCCGGCTCAAAAAGGTTTTTGGCAAAAGCCGTCCAACATCAACAATGTAGAGACTTTTGCCAATGTGCCGTGGATTATCCGTAACGGCGGAGAATCTTTTGCCGAGATGGGAACAGAAGACAGTAAGGGAACTAAGGTTTTTGCACTTGCGGGTAAGGTCAAAAACGGCGGGCTTGTCGAGGTTCCTATGGGTATGACACTTAGAGAGGTTATATTCGGAATCGGCGGCGGAATTAAGAATGGTAAGAAGTTTAAGGCTGTGCAAATGGGCGGTCCGAGCGGCGGTTGTATTCCCGAAAGTCTTTTGGACACGGTGATTGACTACAAGTCGCTTGCTGATACGGGGGCGATTATGGGAAGCGGCGGAATGGTTGTAATGGACGAGGACGCCTGTATGATTGACATTGCTAGGTTTTTCCTTGATTTTACCCGTAAGGAATCGTGCGGTAAGTGTACGCATTGCAGAGTCGGCACTAAGAGAATGCTTGAGATACTAGAGCGGATAACGGACGGCAAGGGTAAGGACGGGGATATTGAGCTGCTGGAAGAGTTATGCGTAGGAATAAAAGAGGGTGCATTGTGTGCCTTGGGACAAACTGCACCTAACCCTGTGCTTACTACTCTTAAATATTTTAGGAATGAATACATCGACCATATCAATAATAAGAGATGTACAGCAAAGCAATGTAAGCCGCTTATAAAATATAAGATATTAGAGGATAAATGTGTCGGCTGTACGATATGTGCGCGTAAGTGTCCCGTTAAGGCGATTGCGGGCGAGGTCAAAAAGGCGCATACGCTGGATTCTGATAAATGTACTAAATGTAATGTGTGCGCTACCGTGTGTAAGTTCGGAGCGGTGGAAGTGGAATAGGAATTAGGAATGAAAACTTAAAACTTAAAAGTGAAAAATACCTTCGGTGCTTCGTAGGATTGACAAGAGTTTTTGTCTTATGGGAAGCGGAGCGACCCACCCCCTATGGGGTTGCCGTCCTACGAAGCACCGAAGGTATTGCGAGAAGCGTTAGCGACGAAGCAATCTCACGAATAGGACACTTTACATGGGATTGCTTCGTCGCTAACGCTTCTCGCAATAGACTTGTAACGAAACCCTATTTTAGACGATAAACATTGTTGGTCTGTCATCCTGAGCGAAGCGAAGGATCTAGCGTTAGCGGATAAAAAGCTGTAAAAAGAGGTGTTTTTAGTG